>Ga0172379_10000247_pt1 | contig 146833 bp, 155 predicted proteins | sample GrowelOW334metaG_FD_119756 | JGI IMG/M metagenome (GOLD analysis project Ga0172379, IMG submission 119756) | Groundwater microbial communities from an aquifer near a municipal landfill in Southern Ontario, Canada - Groundwater well OW334 metaG | ecosystem: Environmental > Aquatic > Deep... | reverse complement strand
AATATCTAACCTGGTACAACACCGAAAAACCTCATCGCTCTATTGGAAAAATTCCACCACTTATGTATTTTGTAAATAACTTTATTGATTCAGAAAAGTCCAATATGTTATGGACCGCGACAAAATCTTGCATTTTAGTTCAAAATATGGTAGGATTAGATTACTTAAGAATTATAAGGAAATAAATATGAAACAAAACATTCACCCAACTTACCACAAAAATGCTAAAGTCACCTGCTCTTGCGGGACTAATTTTGAAGTGGGCTCAACTAAAACAGAAATTCATATGGAAGTCTGTTCTAATTGCCATCCTTTTTACACTGGCACAACCAAATTCATTGATACCGCCGGACGAGTTGACAAATTTCGCGCTAAAATGGATAAAGCCAAAGAATATCAAGCCAAAACCGCTCCAACAAAAAAAGACTCTAAATAGTTATACTTATTTAAAAAAGGCTGTTTTTACCGTACTATAAAATAGTAGTATAAAGGTAACCTGCCTTTTTTAAATATAAAAATATTCCAAAATTTAGGAATCTAGAAACCAATATGAATAACGAACGTTTACTAAAAATTTTAGCCCGATTTAAAGAGATTGAATCTCTTTTGGAAAATCCAGAAGTAGTCAATGATCAAGCAGAATTCTTACGCTTGGTTAAAGAAAAATCGGAAATTGAAAACTTGGCTAATTTAGCGAAGCGTTATTTTGAAATTGAAAAAAATCTCTTGGAAGCACAAGAACTAATGTCCAACGAAGACGCTGATATTATCGAAATGGCAAAAGCAGAGATTAATGAGCTTAACGAGGAAAAACATAAAATTGAACAAGACTTGAGAGTGGCTCTTCTACCAAAAGACCCTAATGATGAAAAAAGTGTCATAATGGAAATTAGGCCAGCGGCTGGTGGTGATGAATCAGAACTTTTTGCCAACGAACTTTTTAGTCTTTATTCTCGCTATGCCCAAGCTCATAATTGGCGAATTGAAGTACTCGACTCCCAACCAACCAGTATTGGCGGATTAAAAAATATCACTTTTCAAATTAACGGGCAAAAAGTTTATTCCAAAATGAAATACGAAAGCGGCGTTCATCGTGTTCAACGCGTACCGGAAACCGAAAAAGCCGGACGCGTTCATACTTCTACTGTTACTGTTGCGGTTATGCCTGAAGCCGAGGAGGCTGATGTTAATATTAGACCGGAAGATTTAAGAATCGATACTTTCTGTTCGGGCGGTGCCGGCGGACAATCGGTTAACACTACTTACTCGGCAGTACGCATCACTCACTTACCGACAGGTATTGTGGTAAGTTGCCAAGATGAACGCTCGCAGCTAAAAAATAAAACTAAAGCTTTAAGTATTCTTCGTTCGCGAATTTTGGCCGCCCAGGAAGAAAAATTAATGCAAGAACGAGGTGACGCTCGCCGGTTACAAATCGGTACCGGAGATCGTTCGGAAAAAATTAGAACTTACAATTTTCCTCAAGACCGTATAACTGATCACCGCATTAACCAAAGCTGGCACAATATTACCAAAATTATGGAAGGAAATCTTGATCCAATCATTAACGATTTGACAAATGAGGATCAGGCGAGAAAATTATCGGCGGACAGTAATTCTTAATTTTTAATTTGCAATTTCTAATCAATTCTTAATATAAAATGTTTAATTGTTGATCATATGCTTCTTAAACAACTTTACGCAGATTTATGCGAACAATTAAAATATTCGGGGGTTAGCTCTTATAATCTTGATGCCAGGATAATTTTTGAATATATTCTAAAAATGGATGCAGCTGAATTCTATTTAAGACAAGATAGAAAATTAACTTCATCCGAAATTAAAAGAATTAAAAAGTTAATTAATCGGCGAAGTAAAAATGAGCCAATCGCCTATATTATTGGACATAAAGAATTTTATGATTTGGATTTTTATGTGAATAAAAATGTCCTCATCCCCCGCCCTGAGACAGAATGGCTGATCGAAAAGAGTATTAAGTATTTAGAAGAAAGTATTAAGGGTAATACTAAAATACTTGATACTAAATACCAAATACTTGATATGGGTACTGGCTCAGGTAATATTATTACTTCTCTTGCTAAATCGCTATCCACTAACCCCTATCCGCTATCCTTTATTTTTTATGCTTCGGATATTTCCGTAAAAGCATTGGAAATCGCCAAAGAAAATGCTAAGCTCCACCTAGCAGATAAGATTAATTTTATTCAATCAGATCTCTTTGACAATATAAATCCTGAACTTAAATTTGATCTAATTATTGCCAATTTACCGTACGTACCGCTAGTAAGTATCAAGTATAAAGTATCAAGTATAAAGTATGATATCGATTATGAACCAGAAAAAGCAATTTTTGCCAATGATAATGGTGCTGCGATTATTAAAGAATTTTTAACTCAAGCTAAAAAAAGAATAAATAAAAATGGCCTAATTCTTATTGAACTAGACCCAAGAAACGCATTAGATATTAAAAATTTTGCCCAAAAAAATTATCCTAACTCCACACTAGAACTCATCAAAGACCTCGCCGGTTTTGATCGGTATTTATCGATTTCCATCGATTAACTCTATAGACTTCCCCATCTCTTTCTGATAAAATATATTTATCCCAAATATGAAAGGGCGCACATTATGACTTCATCCTTCATTTCCATTTGCGGGGACGTTAAATTAGAAGGTGAATATCTTTGTTTTAAAGATGGTGGTCTTACCGCACCAATAGGAAAGGTTTTTGAAAAGTACTTACAAGTCTTCTATAAAAATGAAATTGAAGAAATTAAAAAGAAAAAGACCAAGATACAACCCAATATGAGTACTATCTATTTGCAAATCCAGTTGCCCAATACCAAATATATGATGAAAACTCAGAATTTGTTATCAGATCACCAATTATTAATTATTCTTTAAAAAAAGAAAGTCTAGATTACTATTTGCCAGTAATCCAAGGTTTTGGTGCCGCCTTAACAAAATTAGACAACAAGAAACCTTATTACTTTCGTGAAAGAAATTATCTTTTTTCCGACAAAGCAAGTGCGGGCGTGTTTATTTCAGATCCGAATTTTTCAACATTTTTTCCCAACATTTTGGATCCCATGATTATTGATGGTGTTAAGAGGTTTTTCCCTGATAAAAAATGCTTTGCTAGTATTTATCTAGCAGAATATGGCTTAGGCTACCCTTTATTTGATGTTGGTATAGTAGACCTAACCAGGCTCACTATAGTTTTACGGGAAAATTCAAGCATAAATATCAAAAATCTAGAGATAACCGAAACTCAATTGACTGATCTCCACCCATGAGTAAATCATGGGTTTTTATTATTGGAGATCTTGATCAGTATAGATACCAAACACCTCGATACTACTAGTATCGAGTTATTCTTAGTAAACTTAGCTTATTTAATACTAGATTCCGGATCCGGAACCCGTCCGGTCCGGAATGACAAGAATAGTTTATATAAATCCGGAATACTAGAGATGATCTTTTTTTATTCAGTCGAGCCTAGCTTTAGTTTTAGAGTATTCTCTTTTTTATCGCGAATATACTTGATTTCTACCTCTTCTCCTGGCAAGAATTGAGAAATTATACCAGAAAGCGTATGGTTTTCATCGATTTTAGTATTATTGATTTGCATAATAATATCGTTAGCTTTAAGTCCAGCTTTATCAGCAGCACTTTGGGCTACAACTGCCGGTTGTCCAGCACGGGAGATTATTAGTGCACCAGTTTCAACCGTAAGCTCAAGTCTTTTGGCAATTTCTTTCGTAAGAGCTACATATCTTACGCCTAAAGCTGGTTTAATAATTTTACCAGTTTTCTTATAGGACTCAATCGCTGCTTTAACTTGATTTATTGGAATGGCAAAACCAATATTCTGAGCATTGCCGGCAATGGCTGTATTAATACCTATCACTTGGCCTTTCAAATTTACTAATGGACCACCAGAATTACCAGGATTAATAGCTGCGTCAGTTTGCAAAAGATTATTTAGCTGTTCCGTTTGACTCCCGCCGCCAGCCGTTAATTGTCTTTCTTTGGCGGAAATCACTCCAAGTGTAACAGTATTTTGGAGCTCACCTAAAGCATTTCCAACCGCCAACACAAATTGACCAATTTGTAGATCATCGGAATCACCTAATTCTACTGCCGGAAGCCCTGAAGCTTCTATTTTTAAAATTGCCAAATCATTTGTTGGATCAACCGCAACAGTTTTAGCGTCAAATTTTTTTCCATCAGACATAATCACTTGCAAAGAGTCGCCTGCTTGAGCAACATGTTTATTGGTTAAAATTAAGCCATCATTAGTAATAATAAAACCAGTCCCGCCGCCCTGCTCTTGAACAACTTGACCAAAAAAATCTTCCACATTTTTTGAGGCGCTAATTGAAACGACAGCTGGAGAAACCTTTTTTGTTACTTCGATAAAAGCTGAGGACTCTTCCAATATTAACTTTTCTGTCTTATTGGTATTAATATTTAAATCCTGCAGATTAATTCCTAGTTTTTCTTTAATATTTGACGATGAGGAAACTGCTAGTAAGCCAAAAACTCCTCCGGCTGATCCCATCAAAAAGCTTAGAATTAAAAAAGAAACCACCAATAAACCTTTTCGGCCTTTTGTTCTTTTTACCTCAACAATATGATTATCGTCATCTAAATAAGTTATTTTTGGCATTTTTCTCCTTAATTTCTTTCTTCTTTTTCTATAGTTTCTTGGGTGATTTTCCCCAAATAATAAGTAATTAGTACTGCAAGACCGGTGACTAAAACAGCATAAATAAACCTTGAAATCAAACCGGAACCAGGTGTTATAAAACGATCAATCGCAGCTTTAATAGTATCATTCCATGCTAAAGCAGCAACCAAACCAAAACCTGCGGTAGCCAACTGTGTCATTGTTTTTAAAAATTCTGATCGTAGTTCTTTCTTCATGGTACTCCTATAAGCTGAGATTTTCCTTAATTAAACGATTGACTATTTCTGGATTAGCTTGACCTCGAGTCTCACGCATTACTTGGCCAACTAAAAATCCAATAGCCTGAACCTTACCTTGTTTTACTTCTTCAGCTACTTTTATATTTTCTGCTAAAACTTTTTTAACAATTTCTGCAAGTTGAGTTTCATCGCCGATTTGTACCAAACCTTTTTCTTTAATAATCTCTAAAGCACTTTTACCAGTACTGATCATCTCGGGTAAAATATCCTTGGCAATTTTTCCGGAAATCTCATTCGACTCAACTGCCTGGAGCATTTCTATTAATCTTTCGGGTGAAATAACCATAATGCCATCAAGTTTCAGTTCGTTTATTACCCAATTGGCCGCTAATTTTGGACTAACTTTAGAAGCTACTTTCTCAAAATAAGCACTGAGAGCTTCGTCAAGCGTCAATATTTCCGCGTCTGCCAGACTTATACTATATTGATTAACGTAACGCATACGCTTGGCTTCAGGTAATTCTGGCAAACTATCTTTGATTTGTTTTAGATCAATAAATTTAGCTAGCTTAAATGGCGGTAAATCTGGTTCTGGAAAATAACGATAGTCTTGCGCCTGTTCTTTGGAACGCTGAGAAATGGTTATACCGCGCGCATCATCCCAACCACGAGTTTCCTTAACAATCTTTTCACCTTTTTCAATTAATTCAATTTGCCTTTTTTGCTCATACAATAGTGCACGCTCAACCATGCGGAAAGAGTTAAGGTTCTTAATCTCTACCGGCGTACCTAGTTCCCGTATATCAGGCTTTCCGCTTTCGGCTTTCGGCTTTCCGCTTATTGAAATATTCGCATCACAGCGTAAATGTCCCTTTTCCATATCCGCATCAGAAACTCCCAAATAACGCATCATTAAACGTAATTCTTGTAAGAAAATTTTTGCTTCCATTGGGGAACTAATTTCAGGCTCAGTTACTATTTCCATAAGGGGCGTACCAGCACGATTTAAGTCAACCAGTGAATCCTGACTAACATGCATCAATTTGCCTGCATCCTCTTCAAGATGAATCCTGGTCAAATTAATCTTTCTGCGACCTTCTGGCGTTTCAATTTCTAAAAATCCGCCAACACAAAAAGGCAGGTCATACTGAGAAATCTGATAACCTTTTGGCAAATCCGGATAAAAATAATGCTTGCGATCAAATTTAGAGAATTCAGCTATTTGACAATTTAGCGCTAAGCCAGTTTTGACAATCCACTCAATCGCTTGTTTATTTGCCACCGGTAATGTACCAGGCATCCCTAAACACACCGGACAAGTTAAAGTATTCGGCTTTGCCTCTTCAGCATTATTATTGCAACTGCAAAACATCTTACTTTTAGTTTTGAGTTGAACATGTATTTCTAATCCAATAACAGTTTTAAACATTTTACTCCACATATGGATAACTAATTGTCCAAATAACGAATAACTAATAAGCAAAAACAAATTCGTTATTAGTCATTTGGTTATTCGTCATCCATTCTTACTATATTAACTCACTTATTGCTTTTTTAAAATCTCTCACCGCATCTTTAGCAATGAAATCTGTGACTTCAAAAGCGCTATTGTGAACCATTTCGTTACGAATTTTATGAGCGCTCCATGCGGCATTATAAGAATCATAAGTCATTTTGTCGCGTGCCGACTTTAACCGCTCCCCCATTGTTTCCCCTGGCAAACCCAGACCCTTTAAAACGTAATCAAGTGTTTTATCGCCTTCCATTACAGCGCGCGAATAGTTGGAAGAATTGCCAAGATTTAATAACTGATCAATCTCCTGTAACTTTTGTACTATATATTTCCGATCCAATTCAACACGATCATAATTTATTTTTTTACTACCAGTTTTTTTACGATTAACTAAAAATAGTAGTAATCTAAAAGGTGCGGCAATAAGCCAAAGAATGCCTTTCAAAATAGATTCAACCGCATCCTGCTCAAAACTTTTTTTTCTACGATAATTTTGGTAGCTCACCGCGAACTCCCTCATAGATTTTGCCTAAGTTCAAAACACCGTAATCCGAAAATTGCGGCCCAATAATTTGCAACCCGACAGGTAACTCATTAGCCAAACCGGCTGGCACGCTTAAGGCTGGAAGACCTGCTAAGTTAATGGCAATAGTATAAATATCTGATAAATACATAGTCAATGGATCAGCAGTTTTTTCACCAATTTTAAAGGCAGTCGTTGGCGAAACTGGACCAAGAATAAAATCAACTTCCTCAAAAGCTTTATCAAAGTCTTGTTTAATTAGGGCACGAACTTTTTGTGCCTGATTATAATATTGATCAATATAACCAGCTGCCGAAGTGTAAGTACCTAAAATTATTCGGCGTTTAACTTCTACACCAAACCCTTCAGACCGAGTCTTGAAATATGTTTCCACTAGGGTTTTAGCATCAGAAGCTCTAAAACCGTATTTTACACCATCGTATCTCCCCAGATTAGATGCCACTTCCACCGGCATAATAATATAGTAGCAACTTAGAGCGTATTTAGTATTAGGAAGACTAATTTCTTTAACTTCGGCGCCCATTTTCTTGAATCGCTCAACCCCTTGAGCGATTCGCTCTTTGACCTCAGGATCCAACCCTTCGGCAAAATATTCTTTTGGAATACCTAATTTCAAATTTTGAATTTTTATTTCTGAATTTTGAGTTGTCATCCCGAACTCGTTTCGAGATCTCTCTTCATTGTTAATAGATTCCGGATCCTGTTTCGCCTTTGGCGAACCGGTCCGGAATGACAAAGAAGAAAATTCAGTCTTAAATGACAAAGAAGTGGAGTCTTTCTCGTCATACCCGGCAATAACTTTGAACAGTATCTCTGCATCTTCTACTGTTTTAGTCATTGGGCCGATTTGATCAAGACTTGAAGCCATGGCAAACAAGCCATAACGACTTACTGTACCATAAGTCGGTTTAAAACCAACAATCCCGCAAAACGAGGCTGGTTGACGAATTGAACCACCGGTATCTGAACCTAAAGCAGCAATTGTCATCTGCGCTGCCACGGCCGCAGCCGATCCGCCAGATGAGCCGCCTGGTACTCGCTCAGTATCCCAAGGATTTTTGGTTGGACCAAAATGAGAAGATTCGGTTGAAGAACCCATCGCAAATTCATCCATATTGGTTTTGGCAATAATTATTGCCCCTGCCTCTTTAAGACGTTTTACAACAGTTGAGTCATATGGCGCTCTAAAATTTTCAAGCATCTTGGAACCGGATGTCGTTAGAGTTCCTGACATTGCCATATTGTCTTTTAAAACAATAGGGATACCATCAAGAGGGCTTCGCCGTTTAGCACTTATCGCAAACTGCCTATCGCTCTCTTGAGCTTCACTAAGCGCTTCTTTTTCTAGAATATTAATAACCGCATTAAGCTCGGTGTTTTTTTCTTTTATAGTATCAAGACAAGCTTTAGTTAATTCAACAGATTTTACTTCGCCATTCTGCAATTTCTCTGCTGCCTCTTTAATTGTGAGTTCGTTTAATTTTTTCATATTATTCAAAAACTTTTCCAACCTTAATAAAACCATCTTTTGTTTCTGGCGCATTTTCAAGCATCAAGTCTCTAATCTCAGGATTAGTAACTTCGTCAGACCGAGCAACATTTTCTAGACCGATAATTTGCGAAATAGAAACCACTTTATTGGTTGGCGCTCCATTCAGCTCGTCAACGTAATTTAAAATCTCACCAAGTTTTTCACCAAAAACCGGTTTTTCTTTCTCAGATAATTCAATTCGCGCAAGCTGCGCAATATGTTCAACATCTTGGTTAGTAATTTTAGACATTTTTCCTCTTTAGCTCTATTTTACTCCTAAAAGGGCTCTCCGTAAATAGGCATTAAAAAAGGGCAGGATTTTATCCTGCCTGAGTATAAACGGGTTCTCGATCCAGCAATTTTAAATAGATTCTTATAAGATTAATGCTGGTTTTTATTTTTTGGTTATTTTTTCCAATCGATTTTGCAACCATAAAACGAGTCCAAAAACCCTGTGATGAAACCGCAATAGCCAACTGATGGTTTATATTTAGGTTGTCTTTAATCTCCAATACACCCACCGGACCAAAACCACCATGCTCTTTTATTGAAGCTGAAATTTCTTTCTCTAGAGCCTCAAAATCTTTTTTAATTCTTAATGTTTCAGCTATTTGGTTATCTAATTGGGTCGACACCTTCATATCGATTATCATAAACGCTATCGCTATTGCCATTAATACTATCACGAAACAGAAAATCTTCATCCATTAACCCTCCCGTTTGCAGAATATGGAATATACGAGTATAGCAGAATAACACCATTCTGTCAATACTAATTTTTATCTTGTAATAAACTTCTTCACACCCCAGCCGGATGGACCGGTAGCATAATAAGCTCGCCAATATTTAAAAGGCCAATTAATATCTTGAGCGGGTACATTGGTCCAAATCTTACGGAAATATTTATTTCCAGGCTTAATATCAAAATCTCTATTAACAGCCGAAACCAAGTGGTAACTTCCACAACTAACACATCCTTTTTCAGGCTGAGCCCTAATAATAGAGATATTCTTTATGGCAAATGGTTGATTAAAATAATGAGTAAAAGTTTTATCTATTCGACTAATTTTGCCATCTACCACCTTAGTTATTTTATCTGTAACTTCTATATAATATTTACCAGCATTATTGAAATTTGCCCCAGCTGTATAGGGGAAACAAATTAATTTATTTTTAATTATTCCTTCCCAAACGCCTTCAACTGAGCCAAAATCATTTAAACGATAAAGTTTTGCTTTATCCGCATTACCAATAACTAACGATAAACGTCCTTGTTGATTATAAGTATCATTCCAGCAATACCCACCAGTAGACTCATGAATTACATAAGTATAGAACATCCTTTTATCATTTGTGTTACTATCAATAGTAATTGTAATCTTTAAAATACCTTCATAATTTGCGATTAAAGGGTTCTTCGCCAAAAATTGTGATTAATTGCTGATACACTTTTGGGAATAAAGCTTTTGTATTACTGTCCACACTTTTGCACGGCTGCTCTAGCGAAACACTGGGGAATGAAAATTTATCGATCATATCTAATGCTTTCGCCGATATCATAAACGAACTGTTTTTCTTTTGCCAATCATCCAAGTTTAGAATATTTCCTTTAGCGTCCTTATAGTTTACGATTACATCAATCTTTTGCTTTTTTGATACTTCAAAATCAACGGGGTTTTCTTCGCTTTCCCACTGTAACAACTGGTTTGTTTTAGTCTTTATCTCTTCAATAACTTTTTTTTGAGTATCCGACATATCGCCTCGCGTTTTTTCATTGCGATAGGCAAGTATACTCTTAAAGATATCTTGCTGTTTAAATTCCTTGGAAAAAGAAATCGCCGGGTAATCCAAACTAGAAGGACCATTAACACTAAAATTATTTTTTTCTTTTTTTTGCAGATATAAAAATCCAACGCCCAGTAGCGACAAAATTAAAACTAAAGGTATAATTAAAAATAATTATTTGATCTCCCCTCCAAAATCTTACTTAATCATCTCAAGAAACTCATCTTCGTTCAAAATGCGGATATTGAGCTGGCGAGCTTTATCAAGCTTTGAACCAGGGTCTACCCCAACTACCACAAAATCGGTTTTACTGGTCACTTGCGAACCAGTTTTTCCGCCCAGTTCAATAATTTTTTTATGAGCTTCATCGCGAGTCATCGTATCAAGCGAACCCGTGACAACAAAAGTTTTTCCTTGAAGTTTATCAGCCTTAACCGGCGAGTGATAATCAATAACCTTAACACCTCGATCTAATAAACGATTAATAAAGTCGCGATTCTTTTTATTGCTAAAATATTGATTAATTGATTCAGCCACCTTTTCTCCAATACCATAAATTGCATTAATCTCATCTTTTTTGGCATTTATAATATTCCCGAGCGTTTCAAATTTTTTTGCCAAATCTGTCGCCGTTTCAATCCCAACCAAAGGAATACCTAAAGCATAGATAAACCGTTCTAAACTGATTTCTTTGGCTGATTCGATACTAATAATAATATTTTGACTGGATTTTTCAGCAAACCGCTCAAGCGGCTCCAAATCACCAACTTTTAAATCAAATAAGTCTGAAGCATCTTTAATTAAACCCTCATTTAGTAATTGTTCAATAATTTTAGGACCCAAGCCATCAATATCAAAAGCGGGTTTAGAGACAAAATGTTCAATAGAGCGGCGAGTCACGGTAAAACAATTTTTATTCACACATCGATACGCTACTTCACCGTCTTTTTTTTCTACCGCGCCGCCACAAACAGGACAAATTTTTGGCATTTCAAAAGGCTTTTCTTTGCCAGTTCTGAGTTCTTTTATCGGCCTAACCACTTCTGGAATCACGTCGCCAGCCTTACGGATTATCACGGTGTCGCCAATCAAAACTTCTTTTCGTTTAATTTCGTCGATATTGTGTAAAGTAGCCCGTGAAACAGTTGAACCAGCTACAGTAACAGGACGTAAAACTGCCACCGGTGTTAAATTTCCCGTTCGACCAACCTGAACCTTAATATCCTCTAAAACCGTAGTCACTTCTTCGGCCGGCCATTTAAAAGCAATCGCCCCTCGAGGAGATTTTCCAACTACCCCCATTTTTTCAAATAATTTTTCGTTATTGGTATTTACCACCATTCCATCAATTTGATATGGAAGACTTGGTCGTTTCCTTTCCCACTCGTACCAAGTTTTAAAAACAGCTTCTAAATTAGGACAAAATGTATTCAAGAAATTAACCGGAAAACCAAGATCTTTAACAATTTTATGTTCTTCCTCATGAGTTTGAGTTTCAATGCCAATTAATCCATAAGCCATAAAATCAAGATTCCTTGAAGCCGCAACTTTAGAATCAAGTTGACGCAATGACCCGGCTGCCGCATTGCGCGGATTGGCAAATAACGGCTCACCCCCTGGTCCGTTCAGGCGTTTCAGGTTAAGTGCCTCAAAAGACTTGATGGGCATAAAAACTTCACCACGAATTTCCACTCGATTATTGGTATAATATTTGGATTCTTTTCTCAGTGTCAAAGGAATCGCCCGCACAGTTTTTAAGTTTTGGGTAATGTCTTCCCCGACATAACCATCACCCCGTGTTGCACCATAGATAAGTTCGCCATTTTCATAAATTAGACTCACTGCCAAGCCATCCATCTTTAATTCGCAATAAAAACCGGAATCCTCAATTTCCTTTTCCCCGACCAAACGCACCATCCGCTCATACCAATCTTTCATTTCTTCTTCATTAAAAGCATCGTTTAAACTAAGCATAGGCGCCGCGTGCGTCACGCTTTTAAATTCTTTTACAGGCTCGCCGCCAACCTTTTGCGAAGGGGAATTAACACTATAAAATTCCGGATATTCGCGTTCCAAACCAACTAACTCTTCCATCAGGGAATCATAATCCGCGTCTGTAACCGTCGGATCATTTACAACATGATAACGATAACGTATTTCATCGATATATTTTCTCAGTTTTTCAATTCTTAGTTTTGCTTCAGCTTTAGTCATTATTTTCCTTTGATACTATTATATACCGATCTTAGCCTAGAAGGAATATCCGTAAATACGGAAATTCAAACCTCAAATAACTATTTAATCTTAAAGTTATTGTTCGACTCGGATGAAATCCGGTGGAGAACTCTATACAAACTTCTCGACTCCGCTTCGCTTCGCTCGAAGAATAATTTCTGTATTCACAAGAATATCTCTTAATATTGGACTTTTAGCCCAGATGTTGTTAGATTGAATTATCCAATGGCTCGACGATAAAGGAGGGCCCAATGAAAATTGAGCTTATTGAGCCAATTGACGTACCTAAAAGCTATTTAATGATCGAGAGTTTAAATAGACTAAAAGGTCAAAACTCAGCTGTAAGTATAAGTTTTGGTGATCCGAAACAGAATTTTGGCGCCAAGTATAGTTTTAATAGTAAAGAAATCAAACTGTTTCGAATCGCGGTATCAGATAAAAAAGAGGCTATAGACTTTTATGAGTATCTTGATGGCAAAGTTGGCGCTTTTAGTATTGATGGTTGCGATTTAGGAACAACTATTGATAACCGTTTTTACCCCTTTTACTCTGTTACTGAAATGTTTGAAGAAATTGAAACACCATATTTCGACGGCAGCACGTTAAAAGCAACCCTCGAGCCATTAGCAGCTAGAATATTAAAAGGGTTAATTGAGGACCGGCCCAAAACTTGTTTTGTTTTAGTTGGTTACAAACGGTGGGAGTTAGTATCGCAATTGGAATTTCAAGGCTTTGAGCTAAAATTTGGAGATTTAGCTTTTAGTACTGGCTTACCAATAATTATTGATAAATTAACCTTGGAAAAATTAGTGCCGATTGTATTTCCGATTATTGGGCTACTACCGTTTGAGTGGCTCTACCCTACCAGCGATAAGCAGTATAAACGCCAGCCCAAATGCCAAGAAGAATTTGAATGGGCTTCGGTTATTGCTGGAGATAGTAAATATATTGCCACGCATATGCCCGAAAGATTAGATGGTAAAATTATTATTACTAACGCTGTAACTGAAAAAGACCGGGAAATGTTTTGTGAGGCTGGCGTTGAGATTTTAATTACCACCGCACCACTCTTAATTGACTGTAATCCAGATACAAATTTATTTGATGCTGCACTCAATATTTACATTGGCAAGGGCAACGATTGGACAGAGAAAGATATCTACTCAGCCTTATCGGAACTTGAAATTGAACCCGAAGTCTACCACCTACAAAGCGTTTCTACTTAAGAAACGCTTTTTTATATAAAAAATGGGCCCAACCCCTTGACAAACCGCTCGATTTGTGCTATAATATTTCTTGTAACGCTTTAAAAGGGTTACAGGATTTATTAAACTCCAGTTTTCTGGAGCGACCGCACCCTCGCGCTTTTAGGGACCGGTCTCGTTAATCTTTCTTCTGGCCAATAAAGCTACGGAGGTATGCCAAGTGAAATACACGCGGCAAAAAAAGAGACGATAGTCGTCAGATGAAAATCTGGCGACGAATAAAAAATCGAGTTATAAAGCGCTCCGGCCGGTTGCGCACGGACAGACAGTCAAAGGAGGTGGTGTAATTTGATTGTCTATACAACGCATTTGAAATTAATTTGATACCCGGCGCCGGCGGTTTCTGAACACCGCGATTCGCTAATACTATTAGCGACGACAAGTTCAGGGGACAATCAGGGGTGGCCTCAAAACCACCCCTTTCCCATTCCCGATTTTTGAAACATTCAAGATTCAGGAATGGGATTTTTTTAAATTTAAAAACTCCAATTTAAAATTTAAAAAGGATCTCTTTAAAAACTACCAAATTCACCATTAACTAATTTCTTTATACTTTATACTTTATACTTTATACTATCTTATAATCATTTCTCTCAACTTTTTAATCCGCTCTTCAACTGGCGGATGAGTTGAAAATAAACGAGAAACATTTTGACCTTTTAGAGGACTTTCAATATATAAATGCGCAGTGGCCCGGTTTGCAACCTCAAGCGGTTCTTTGTCGAGCGCAATTTTTTCTAAAGCCGAAGCTAAACCTTCAGGATAGCGAGTTAGAAGCGCGCCATCAGCATCAGCCAAATATTCACGGCTTCGAGAAATCGCCAATTGAATAAGAGTGGCAAATAGAGGCGCCAAAATTGCCAGTACAATTCCAACAATTAATAAAATAGCACCAAGCTGTCCCCCGCCCTCGCGTTCATCACGCCGACCGCCACCAAACCAAGTCCAACGCAAAAAGAAATCAGATAGAAGCGCCACCACGCCGACTAAAACAACTACCACTGTCATCACTCGAATGTCATAATTTTCAATATGACTTAGTTCATGAGCAACTACCCCTTCAAGCTCGTTTTTGTTTAATTTCTCCAAAAGTCCGGTTGTGACTGCTACAGCGGCATGTTTCGGATCACGCCCAGTTGCAAAGGCGTTTGGCGCTGAATCGTTGATCACATAAACTCGAGGTTTTGGGATACCTGCCGTAATTGATAGATTTTCCACCAAGCGATGTAATTCCAAAAACGGTTCTTCGCGCGGCGCTTCATGGGCTTGAGAAATGGCTAATGTAATTGAATCGGAATAATAATAGGAAATTAAAGATTGAATAACAGAAAAAGCAACCGCAGCAACTAAAATTAACGGATTATCAAAATACCAACTTAATAGATAGCCGAGGGCAACGACAAAAATAAAAAAGAAAAAGAAAAGAAAAAATGTTCTTCGTTTGTTTGAATCAATTTGTTTATACATAGTAGCTCTATTTTAACAGATTTTAATACTTTTTAAAAGAAAAAACCCCGAGTAAACGGGGCAGATTATACTATTTGATAACTTAGCGCGCCAAGGCGCGGATGACCCTCATCCAAAGGGAAAGCACTAATTGCTATACCATCTCTTTCTCTGGAACTAAAGAATAAACTCTTTTCGCCCAGGCGATTACGGCAGCGAATGGAATCAAGAAAGAGATTAACTGAATCATTAGCAAGATATCGTTGCAAGTAACAATAAAGCAGCATTTCTATCGTGATATGATCATTCTTAATTGCCTCCGCCTGATTAGAGGAGGTCAAATTATAATAACGTGTAAAAGGACAGAATCTTATAATTGCTTCTTTAGTCGGGAGCCGTTCATGATTACTCTTTCTCCACCATTCACAGCGAGGATCTTCTCTTAATTCGAGAAGCTCTCTTCCACTATCAGGGTTTCGACTTTGGTATAAAATTTCGAAAACCGTTGTAATATTGATGCCATCAGGGATATAACATTCTAACCCATGAAGTTTACCCCAAGCCTTGACTGCTTGTTGGTACTTTAATGCTATTTGAATTTTACTTACAATTTTTCTACCAGTATAAGAGTTTACAAGAATCGATAGTTCATAATCACGATCAATCATTTCATCAATTGTTACTATGCCAGGTTTTCTCGATACAAGAACCATCCTCAGCCTCCCTATACCAAGATATTTATTTCAAAGGTGCTCGCTAATGATATTAACTTTACCCTAAAAATACTCTTTTGTCAAGATGAAAGTAACAAAAAACCAGCCGTTTAAGACTGGTCTTTTTTTGGTTTAAAACTTTAGAATTTAACTTGCGGAGTTTCTTTTTCTGATTCGGCAATTTGGAATAACTCAAATGGCTTGGCGTTTAGCATACCGGCCGCAATATTGTTGGGAAAAGTTTGAATCTGAATATTGAAATCTCGGACATTACCGTTGTAAAAGCGTCGAGAAGCTTCAATCTTGTTCTCTGTGTCGGTTAATTCATCCTGTAATTTCTGAAAATTCTCTGTAGCACGAAGTGCAGGATAATTTTCCGCTACCGCAAAAACTGATTTTAATGCGCCAGATAAAACATTTTCTGCCTCGGCCGCTTCTTTAGCACCTTTCGACTGAGCGTTAATAGCATCAGCACGAGCCTGAGTTACTTTCTCAAAAAGCTCTTTTTCATGCGTCGCATAGCCCTTTACTGTTTCCACAAGATTAGGAATCAAATCATGACGCCGCTTTAATTGCACATCAATATCAGACCAAGCCTCTTGCGTACGATTACGGAGCGTAATAATGCCATTATAAACAGAAATAAACCAAACAACGGCCACAACAATAATTCCCAGTAAAATCCAGACGATTATCATTTTTACCTTTCTAACACTTAAAGTGTTTGAAAACTTAATATTATTGAACTAACATATTGGAGCTTGAGTTGCCACCCGAAGCTTGCTCCTCTGTTACAGGAGTTGGGTTTACCACGGGCGTATCACTACTTGATTCTGTCACTTTGTAAATAAAGTAAGTCCCAGCCATCGTACCAGATGGATCATCTCTGTCTTCTAAAACACAAGTCAATTCGTAGGTTTTACCGTCAGACTTATAACCATAAAAGTATTGAGGTGAAAGAGGATCTATCGGTAAAGTACTAATCTGATTTGGCAAAAGCTCTTTAAGCGCGGTTTTTTCATCGGAACTTTTTTCTAAACCACTAGTTGCTGGATAGTTTTGCTTTACTGAATAATAAATTTTTAAAGCAGTCTTAATATTGGCTAAATCAGATTTTCTTTGCGTATCCCTTAGCTGCGCCTCTGTTGGCTGAGGCTGGACAATTCTATTGTCATCGTTTTTATCTTCAATAGCTACTGGGTTTTTAGTAAAATATTTCTCTAGTCCTCCAAACTTAATGTAGCCTTGCCACATCAGAAAGATTAATGAGCCAATTATTATTACTAAACCTACTACAATCATTATCACTACCCGACTTCCACTTGGCGCAACACCTTGCGGCTCAAATGATTGAGTGGCAGACCCTTGAGATTCATCGATTGTTTGGGTCGGCTCCATAGGCTGATTTACAGTTGGCTGAACGGAATTAACCGCTACAGGCTGACTCTCTTCAGATTGTACTGCTGGCGCTTCCATGTTTGATGGCATTTCCATTGGTTCAGAAGAAGCTGGTTCTGATGTCCATGCCGGCGGATTTAAATTTGTTGACGGTACTTCTTGATCTGGAACAGGTTGATCCATTGATCCCATATTACCATTTGGATTATTATCCACTTTCCCTCCTTAATTTTAAATTCCTTTATTTAATTATATTACTCATCTTTTTGAATTTCAATTTCTACTTTCGATTTAAAACCGCCCGGTAATGTTATCTCGAGAGGAAAATTGCCAGTTGTCTTTAGATGAGTAGAAATAAAATCTTCCGAAATCCCAAGTTTCAAAGCAATTTCTTTTGGTCCGATTGAACCATAAAGATGATTATTTTTATCAGCTTTTGCTTTAAAAATAATTTTTTTACCATTTATGGAAGAAGCCTGTTCTTCGTATTCCTTTTGTTTAGAGGCTAGTATCTGTTTTTTTTCCGCTTTTTGAATCATAATTTTAGCGGCCAAAGGGTCGTCTGGCAAGACAGCTAGGCCTTTTAGTAACAAATGATTACGAGCAAAACCAAGAGAAACCTCTTTAATTTCACCAGCGCGACCAATTTTTGGCACATCTTTTACTAATATAACTTTCATAAATAACTCCTTCCTCCAACTATTACAAAGACCTGTATAATTTTACTATTTCGCCAATTCCATTGCTTTATCTAACTGCGGATCACGGTTATTTTTTTGGTCTTCTTCGGTTAATTCTATCTTATGATCAGGTTCAATTCCTTTGCCGTCAATTGCCCTATCCTTTGGAGTCAACCATTTAGCAATAGTAATTCGTAAGACGGCACCATTTGGCAAATTTTCCAAGGTTTGAACTGAACCTTTCCCAAAAGTTTTTTCACCAACAAGTGTCGCGCGCCCATTATCTTGAAGCGCCCCCGCTAAAATTTCACTCGCGGAAGCGGAACCACCATTTGTTAAAACAATAGTTTTATAATTCTTAAGAATCGGCTCAAGCGATGTTTCGTGATTCTCAATATGTCCATCTTTAAATTTCTCTTTTACAACAACGCCTTTATCAATGAAAAGACTGGTAATATCAACGGCAGCATCAAGATATCCGCCCGGATTGTTGCGCAGATCCAAAACAATCGCCTTTGCCTTTTTCTGCTCAATTTCTTTAGCCGCGCTCTTCATCAACTCGACCGTATCATCACCAAATTGGGAAATTTTAATATATGCAACGTTATCCGCTTTTATTTCCCACTCAACCGATTTAATTTTAATCTTTTGACGTTTTATTACAATCTCTTTCGCTTCACTCCAACCTTCTCTAATAACTGACAAGGTTACTTCTGTATTTGCCTTGCCTCTAATTTTCGAGATTGCTGTATCTAAAGCCATATTTTCGGTTGATTCATTATTAATTTTAAGAATTTTATCGTTTGGTTTTAAACCGGCTTTTTGGGCAGGCGAATCACTTAACGGAGAAATAATTGTCAAAATATTTTCTTTCAAAGATATTTCCGCACCGATCCCCTCAATCTCTCCAGCTAAATCCTCAAAAAAACTTTTTGTCTGGCTTGGCTCCATAAAAGACGAAAATGGATCACCTAACGAACTCACCATACCCTGGACTGCACCATAGATCATCTTTTGCGGATCAAACTCTCCGACATATTTTTCTTGAACTAATTCCCAAGCTTTCCAAAAGATAGAAAAATCAACTTCTCTGGGCCGCACCAATTCTTTATTAACAACTTTGGGCCGATAATTCGCCTCAAAAACAAGATTTCGATGCCCGATTAAATAACCAGAAAAATAAAAGAAAAGGGCAAAGAAAACTAGCCCGACAATTTTAGAATATTTTAATATAATTGGTTGTTTTGTTTTCAAAAAACTCCTAAATCAATTTAATTTTTAATCATTGATGAATCGAATTTTATTAGAAATTAGAAATTTATTTAATAATTCCTCCGCCAATCACTTCTTCCTCATCATATAAGACAATTGATTGTCCTGGCGTAACCGCGCGCTGGGGTTTATCAAATATGACTTTGGTTTCATTGTTTTCTAATGTTTCAACTTGACAAGCCACTATTGGATGACCATGACGAATACGCGCACCAACTTTAAATTTTAAATTGGGGTTTTTAAATTTAGTATTGATCCAATTCAAATTTTCTACCGTCAACTCTTTGCGGTACAAATCTTCTTCATCGCCAACAATTAATTTATTTTCTTTACTATCTAATTTTACCACATAATAAGCCTTGGGGCCACCTAATCCGAGCCTTTCACGCTGACCAATTGTATAATTAACCAGGCCCTCATGATGACCCAAAACCTCGCCTTTAGTATCAACAATTTCGCCAGGCTTAATCAACTTTTTCGCGTAACGCATTAGAAAACCACTGACATCACGATCGGGAATAAAACAAATTCCTTGCGATTCTCTTCTTTGAGCGGTCGGCAAATTCCATTTAACAGCCATTTCTCTAATTTCCGGTTTAGTATAATTGCCGCACGGAAAAAGTATGTGAGTCAACTTTTCTTGCGTTAAAGTCCATAAAAAGTAGGTTTGGTCTTTAACTTTATCCTTAGGTTGATAAAGGTGGTAGACCAGATTCTTATCTTTAGAAATTAGAAATTTAAAATTTAAAATTCTAGAGTTGTCATTAACAATTCTAGCGTAGTGTCCGGTTGCCAAATAGTCCGCTCCTAACTCATTTGCTTTTTGCAATAGCAATTCTCCTTTAATGTCACGATTGCAAATAACGCACGGGTTTGGCGTTCGACCATTCTCATATTCTTTAATATAGTAATCAACCACCATTTTCTTAAATTCTTTTTCAAAATTGACCACGTAAAAAGGGATATCTAGCTTTTGAGCCACCGCACGAGCAGCCGTAGCCGCATCAACCGAACAACAAATATTTTCGCGCACTAAATCTGTTTTGGCCACATTTTCCTCTGTCCAAAACTTCATAAAGATACCGATTACATCGTACCCTTGTTTTTTTAAAAGCGCAGCAGCAACCGACGAGTCGACTCCGCCACTCATAGCACAAACAACCCGCTTTTTATTTGTTTCCTGCTTTTCTGTTTTCATAACATTATTTTAACATATTTTAAGGTATAAAAAAACCGCGCTTTATTTGCGCGGCGCGTTTTAGTCGTTATCGATTCTTAATAGTTCCATTTGTGTCTCAACTGAAAACCATCGAATGCAGATGGCTTTATATTTATCCCAGGCGCCTTGTTCAAGCGCTAAATCAGCCGCTTTTTCTGCCAAGCTTGGTAAATCAATCGTAACCGTGTCGCTAGCATATTGCTCAGCGATACAAATCTGCAAGAAATCTTCCAATTTTTCTTTTTCTTTGGGAGCAAGTAGTATCCATTCAATAAAGAACTGATTCATCATTTTCTGCTTGTCCCATTGGTTTAATAGTTTGGTCCCATAATCACGGAATTGAAGATGCATATTGCCATCTAATCGCCATTTTATTAGACCTTTGGCAATCGCATTAATTGATTCTTCTTCCGTAAAAAGCTCATTACCAGGATAAAAGTATTTATGTGCTACACCATAAAAATCCGAGTTTTCCAATCGATGCAAAGCCTCTTTACGCGCCAGTCCAGGGCAACCGATTTTCAAGAGATTTTCTGGGGTATGATCGGACGGAATATAGCCATAAACCTGGTCTTCACAGAGCTTTAAACCAAACTTCACTGCCCAAGCAACCATTTTATATTTATTTGGCCCGCCCCTCCCATTATCATCCAGCTTTTTCATTCTCTTTAGTTCTTTTTTGGCGGCGTGCTTAGTATCAACTATATCATATTTCAACGCCAATTCGGCTGCCTCCCTATATTGACGGCGAGACATGCAACGTTCATAAGCACAGTAAGCAGCATAAATTTGAAGATCTCGCATTTCCATAGCCCCAGCAAAATCTGCTGCCTCACCATATTTTTTCTTAACAATAAACCGATTGATTACAATTTTCACTAAATCAGTCTTTTGATCAGAAGTTAAGCTGTCAAAGAGGTGTGAGAACGAATCGTCAAAAGCCTTTTCTTCATATTGCTTGACCACAGCCAGCCGGAAATAATGCCAAACTTCTTCAGAGAAAGAAACTTCTTCCTTATTGTTGAATTCGCCTGAGATAGCCCAGGCAAGACTTCCTATCCTACTATCACTAAGTTTTTTCTCTTGCCAGTGGACATTAAAGTATAGATTCAGCTCTTGCGGCGTAATCACAATATCGTGTTCTTTTAATTTTTCAACTACAAAGAATAAAGGTAAGCCAAAAACTATCACATCCATAACTTGATCACGGTGGTGCAAAAGAAGTTCGGGAATTTTAGTAAGTAATAACCGAAAAGTACTTTCATCAAGCTTCGAGAGTTTACTAGCCATAAAAACTAAAAATGTTTCTTTATCTTCGACCAAATCAAAAACTTGTCTTAAGTTAATAAATCTATTCGTCCTATCTCTTGGACTGCTAGCAAAAAAACCTAGAAAGTATTCTTGTGCGTAATAATCATATACAACCGATTCTTTCTCAGCAATTGCCTTAGCCTTTTCGGGATCAGTTGGCAAATAAAATGCCACCGCCGCAGAAGCTAACCTTGTCCGATCAAAAGTATCCATGGGATTTCCCCTTGTCAAGTAACAGTCAGTAACCTAAAAATCATTAGGTAACTGCCACCCAGATTGTACCATAAAAAATCATAACAATCAAGCCATGAGTACATACAAGAAATTAAGTAAACTTACCATAATTTACAAGAACCTCCTTAAAATTACAGAATTTGCTTACAAGAATTAAGGATTTAGATCAAGATAGGATATTTTACCCGTAGGTACAAGGAAAATATCCTCTTTCGATTTTCAATCTATAACTTGGATAAAATCTTCGTAGGTACAATTATTTTATCCTAGTTTCTTGGAACAGACATCTTAGAGACTAAAGAAATCTTCAACTAACTCCTCATTAGGTAGAACATCAGTTAACATTACAATTACAAAAGGAGCAATATTGAAGAACTCAGCTGCCACCGCTACCTCTTCTTTACATTCATAAGGGTAAACCCACAAACTAGCTTGTATTTGATAAAACCCCCATCTTTTCAAGGTTAATCGAAAACGATCCCTATCCGTATTTTGAATTTGTGGCACATCATAAGAAACTAATCGCCAAATCCCATCCCATTTCGAAGGCTTCTTAATTTCTATCTCATGGAATTGGATTTCTTTTAGGAGCATCTTCCCCTTGGCACTTAATTGAAAATTTTCTCCACCCAGCTCAATAATCTTTTTATCAACCAACCTTTTCCAAATTTTTTCGATTTCATTTGGCTTTCGATCTTTTAAAAAAGGTTTTATTAATTGAGCTATATTGGGCAGCACAAAGGCTGAAATAGCAAGAGTTCCAATTCCAATTAACCTAACAATTTCTTTTTCATTTTCGCCTACTCTAAAAAGCTTCTTGATTAATTTCTTCCTAGCCCTTTTAGTAATATTCTCTCTATTAATCATTAGGATATTTTCCTCGTACCTACGATGATTTTATCCAAAAAATATTCATAAAAAATAATTATTATTTTCGGTATTACCAGATTTTATTTTTTATATTCCTGCAGTTTGTTATCTCCCACCATAAGAAAATCTGTTAATACTCGTCAGAAAATCACTAGAAATTAACGTATACTATTTTTTGCCGCTTCAACCAAATTCTTCATCAATTGAGCGACGGTTACTGGACCAACTCCACCAGGATTTGGCGTATATGTATCGACTTTTTCATAAACTTCAGGGCTAACATCTCCAATCATCTTGCCGCTACTTTCAGCTGTGCCGGCATCAATAATAATGGCGTTAGATTTAACCATATCTTGTTTAATCAAGCCTGGTATACCAACTGCTGAGATCAAAATATCGGCTTCGAGAGTTCTTTTTTCGATATTTTTAGTGTTAGAATCACAGACTAAAGGCTTAATTCCTTTTTTCATTAGTAACTTTTCCAAAGGCTTACCAACAAGTTGACCGTAGCCGACTAAAACAATATTTTTCCCATTAAGCTCGACATTGTAATAATTTAAAATTTCCAAAATTGCAGCCGCGGTAGTAGCCGGATGTTCAAGTAAAAAACCATCAATATCTTTATCTGGCAAAATTGTTTTAATAATCTTATCATCGCTAAAGCCCTGAGGTAATGGCAACTGAATCAGTATTCCGTGAATATATTTATTCTGGTTTAAATCCCTGATTAAAATTTCAAGATCGTTTTCCGAAACGGTTTCGGGAAAATGATAAAGCTTAAAAATTACCCCAAGCTCATGGGCAACTTTTTCCTTTACTTTAATATAAACCAGACTCGCGGGATCATTACCAACTAAAATCACGGCTAAAGAAGGGGTTATACCCTGTTTTTTAAAATTCTCAATTTGGTTAGCTAAAGTTTTATAAATACTTTCAGCAACTGGTTTACCGTAAAGAATCATCTTAACCGTTCTAGGTCTATCAATTATAAAAGTTTTGTGTCACCATAATACCATATTTACCGGCGTCAATCACCCCAATCCCCACTTTTGTAAAACTAGGATCTAAAATATTTGCCTTATGTTTCGGGCTATTAATAAGACCAATATGAGCAACTTCTGGTGTTGGCGCCAAAGCAATATTTTCAGCCGCCTCCTTAAATTTAGCTCTCCCGGCCAATAATCGGTCAACTAAATTTTCACCATCAAGACTAACGTGAGAAAAATAACCCTTAATTAACATATCGCTCGAATGCGCTCGGGCAACATTGCGGACTAAATCATCTTGCTCTAGAGGAGCAAGACCAGCTTTTAATCTCTCTTTGTTTGTAAGATCCAGTATTTTTTCCTCAGCTTGAGGATTGATTCTTATTTCAGTGGTCGAAAAATCAAGTTTAGTTGTCTTCGTATCTTCAGTTGGCCCATTTAAAAATGTTAATGATCCTTGAGAGCTATTATTAAAAATCTGTTCTAATTTGCTTTCAACTCTTAAAACAGCTCTAATCGACGCCCCGCCAATATATGCATTATTCACATCGGACTTAATTTTATAATCAAAAGGCATCACTACAATTAAAACTAAAGTAGTAGCCACGAGAATTAGTCCTTTAGCAGCAGCCGGTAAAAAACCCAACCAAATATTCCACTTATTTTCTTTAATATTGGCTGGGGTATAGAACGAAATGATCCGTCCTAAAAGAAAAATAATTAGCTGAGCCAAAAACCAAACCAGTAGAAAGCCAGTTGCCTTAGAAACCATTAAGAATTCTGGTGTTTTAATAAGCAAGGAAAGCCAATCGCCAACCTGATCGAAAAACTTAAAAGCTAAGGCAAAAGCCAGAAGCAAGCCAAAAAGTTCTGAAACTAAACGAAGAAAACCGCGCCGATATTCAGCCCAGACAAATAAAATAAATAAAAAGATTATAATTAAATCAATATAATTCATTACAATAGTTAAAAGTAGAAAGTTTTAAAGTATAAAGTAAATTAATAATAATACAAAAAGCTTTTATAACTTTATAATTTTTTCTATTTTTATTTTATCACTTTTTTCGATAGTCTTCGATAGCCTTCTTAAGTGCTTCTTCGGCTAAAACTGAACAATGGCGCTTGACTGGCGGCAGACCACCTAATGCCTCAACAACAGCCTGGTTAGTAACCTTAAACGCTTCATCTAAATCTTTGCCGATAATTAGGTCTGTTAAGATTGAAGAAGTAGCAATAGCAGCCCCACAGCCAAAGGTCTGAAATTTGGCATCTTCAATATACTCTTTGCCATCACGTTCGCCAATTTTAATCTGAAGCTCCATTAAATCACCACAAACTGGATTACCAACTCGCCCTTTGCCTGAAGGATTTTCAATTTTCCCCATATTATGCGGCGATGAAAAATGATCCATTACTTTTTCTGAGTATAAATTTGATATATCTGACATAATTACCTCCGTGTTAGTTAATAGTAAAAAGTTTAAAGTAAAAAGTCATTATGAGTCAACCATTAATAGTACTTTCCTTTTTAACTTTATACTTTATACTTGTTTTTTTAATCTATCTGTATTTCTCCGGTGTTAACGGGCTAATTCTCCTTAGACGTTCGATGATTTCTTTAAGTTTCTCAGCCACATAATCAATCTCTTCTTTGGTCGTTTTACCGCCCAATGTAAAACGAATTGAACCATGCGCTCGTTCGGCATTGTCATAAACAGCCATTAGAACATGCGACGGTTGAAGCGACTGTGAAGTACAAGCCGAACCTGAAGAAGCGGCGATTCCAACTAAATCAAGGTTTAGAAGGATTGATTCGCCTTCAATATACTTAAAGTAGAAATTGGCATTATTAGGACTCCGAAATTCCAGGGAACCATTTAGATATACTTCGGGAATTTCTTTTAACACTTTTTCAATAAAATAATCGCGATTTTTTTTAATTTCTAAAGTTTCATCTGTCAAGATTAGTTCGATCGCTTTGGCCAGAGCCACAATTCCAAGAGTGTTCTCTGTACCCGCGCGCATACCTCTTTCCTGTTCCCCGCCATGAATCATTGGTATTAATGGCGTGCCTTTTCTTACATAAAGAACACCAGTTCCCTTGAGAGCGCCAATTTTATGCCCTGTTAATGTCAACAGATCAACATGTAAATAATCGATATTCATGTTTTGGTACTCAGTCGCCTGAACTGCGTCAGTATGAAAGTAAATCCGTTGACCATTAGCCGATAACCGTTCACCGTTAACTTTTTTGATCATCTTTCCAATTTCACGAATCGGCTGAACAGTACCAATTTCATTATTAACATACATTATTGAGACTAACACGGTATTCTCTTTAATCGCCTTTTTAACATCTTCAGCTTCAACAATGCCCTCTTTATTTGGTTTTAAATAACTCACTTCGGCCTGACCGGTTTTTTCAAGATACTTACAGGTGTTTAGAATCGCATGATGTTCTATTAGTGTCGTAACAATATGCGGCTTAACACTTTCCACTTTGTACTTTGTACTTTGTACTATAAGTCCTTTAATTGCTAAATTATCCGATTCCGAACCGCCAGAGGTAAAAATAATTTCCGAAATATCAGCACCCAAAAAATTTGCAACCTTTAATCGTGCTTCGTCAATTAGCCGGCGCGTTGACTGTCCCCATGAATGAATACTTGAGGGATTACCAAAAGAATCCTTTAATACCGGCTGGGTTGCCTCAATAACCTCATCTTTAACCGGCGCGGTTGCCGCGTAATCTAAATATACCTTCATTTTTTCTCACTTTCTTTTGACTTAATAATACCAGCAATACTTTTGAGTTCCTGAATACAATATTTACATTCGCCTTTCAACTTCAAATAATCGGCATACGACAAAACTACCGCTACCGGTTCCGAATAACGCATAACTTCAAAAGTAACGCCGCTTTGCGCTTCTTTAATAATCGAAGAAATTTTTGCTTGGAGCTCGTTAACATTGATGGTTTTATTTGGCATAATGCCTCCTAAAACCAATATAACAATTAATATAACTTATGTCAAATAGGTTTTTTACTAATCAAGAGTTCAACTTTAAAAGAGGTCACATATTTTTTAGTATTTTCAATAATATTAATATTGATTGTCTTTTCCCCTGATACAAATTTCACGCTTTGATCGCTTGCTTCGGTGATCAGCCAATCATTTTGGGCCAATTGACTTCGATAAAACGCTAAAACTGCTTGTGAGTTATCTTTAGTTTCATATAAAATCTCCACGCTACCATCAGCAAACTCTGAAAGGCTAGTTTTTACAGAATTGGCGTATCGAGGTAAATTTTCTGGTTCCTGACCATCAGATTCTTGGCTAAGCGGAATAGTGTCAGCAAAAGCTTTAAGCGGATTCCATTTCTCTCGGCTAGCCGCTTGCTTGGCCGATCCGGTAAAACCATTCACTATTTTTTTAGTTTGCCAAAAAAACAGCACTAAGCCGGTATTTATAATAACTAAAAAAATAATTATAACTGAAACAAAAACCTTAACGCCTTTTTTGGGAGCCGGTTCTTCTTCTTGATTCCAAAATTCTTGATTCATCTTACTCCATTAGTTTCATTATATAACAGTTCAGGTAATTGGCAAAATGTAAACTCTGCCTTTAATCGAGATTAAGGTTCTCCTAATAAATTTTCAACGGTCCAATAGGGTTTAAAACTTAAGCTATTTAAAAAAGACACTGCATAACAGTGCCTAGATATAATTAAATTTTATAATTCTTAATCAATTCGAAAGTCTGATCAGGCTCCATTTTTTTGAAATCGAAATTAGCATAGCTATCAATAAAACTTTTTAGTAGCGCTAAATCAGTTTCAATCTCATTATAAGAGAACTCGCCTATTTCCAGCCAAAGATCCAAACTTTTAAGAATATAATTGCTTTGACTATGCCAAAATCTTTCCAGGGAATAACCCTCATCTAACTTTATTGGCCAAGTATAATACCACAAACTAAAATAATCATAAATCGACGCTTCTTTTATATATCCGATTGAGCCCAATTCGTTAGCCCTAAGAGTAATTAGAGAAGATTTATTAGTAGCATGTAAAATTAACTGTGTTGTACAAGAATGAGGTATCAATACAGACGGACTATCTCCGTATGAAAGCCGAATTATTCTAGCCACATTTTCAATACCATTTTCAAGATCAATTACAGGACAGAAGCCATCGAAGAACGAATATAGACGATATATTCTTTGAGCGAATTCAAACCCTTTAGTTTTATCTTTGGGACACAAACAAGAAAAAATTCCCGCATAACCCTCTTCGATTGGATCGAACATTAGTATTTGATCCAATGTTGGCCAAGGTAATTTAGGTAGATTGTTTTCACAAAAATTGATCAACTCCTGCCCAATAAGAAACTCTTTTTCTTTAATAGAACCGTGTAATCTCTTAAGAATATCGGTGGTTAGTATCAAGGTACGCTCCTTATTTCGAGATATTTGGATTATAGCAAATTAAAGAGGTAATTTAAAGAGATCGATGGCGTTTTTGGTTGTTTGGGAAGCCACTTCTTCAAGAGAGATGCCTTTTATTTCGGCAATTTTTTTAGCAGCCTCAATGACATAGGATGGTTCGTTGCGCTTGCCGCGGTATGGCTCGGGAGCAAGCCACGGAGCATCTGTTTCAATTAGAATTCTATTAAGCGGCGTATTTCTAACCACTTTGATTTGCTCCTCGTCTTTAGTAAATGTAATTATACCTGTGAACGATAAATAAAAGCCTAATTCCAGAAACTTTTGGGCATGTTCCCAATCGCCAGTATAGCAATGGACCACGGCACTAATCTTCGAAGAATGAGAGCCAAAGTAGGAAATTAAATCGTCATAGGCATCGCGGCAATGAAAAACAATTGGTTTTTGTAGCTTTTGGGCAATTTGAACTTGCCGGTCCATTAATTTTAATTGAGCATCCTTATCAATATTTTCCCCAGAATAATCTAAGCCAATTTCACCAATAGCCACGACTCTTTTATAGTTTGCAAGTTCGGTAATTTGTGCCTCATCTAAAACTTCGTCTTTTGCATCACCCGGATGAAGCCCAACTGTCGCGTAAATTCCTTTTTCGTATTCATTCGCAATTTCAATTGCCTTTTTGGAACTTACTAAATCTGCGCCCACATTAATAATGGCTCCAATATTGTTATTAAAAGCACGTTTAATTACCTCTTTATAATCAAGAGTAAATTTATCCATATTCAAATGACAATGAGAATCAATAAACATAATAATTTCTAAATTAGCATTGATAATTAGTAATGCAAAATATCAACTGGCAAACATTGTGGCGTATATAACACAAATAAGTATGACTGCGGCCGATAAAACTGTTCTAATCTTTAAGCGTTCATGCATCCAAATAGTTGATACGGCATACACCAATATTGGGGCCAGCATTAGAATAAGCGAAGTGTAAACAACTCCTAACTGCTGAAAGCCATAATATTTGGTAATCATTTGAATCACACCCATAAGGCTTGTGGCAAAAATAAGCAAAGCATTCGTATTGGCGACTCTCTCAAGATTAGGATGATAAAAAATCATAAAAAAGACAGTTAAAATTCCAGTCCTTACAAAATAGAAAGCCACAGGCGAAATAACTTCCAAAAGAACTTTGCTAATTATAAGCTCAATCGACATAAAAATGACTGCCCAAATAAGGTACCATGAACCACGCGAAAACTCTAAATGTTGCTTATTAATATGCGACGCAATCAAAGCAATCGAAGCAACTAGTGACGCTGCAATAATAGTAAAATTCTGCTCCCCTTTCAGAAATAGCGCGGCTAAGATAATCGTTAATAAAGGCTGAAACATTACAATCAATTGAAATTCATGAACCTTTTCTGATTGCACACCTCTATAATAAAAAATGTTCCAGATAATAGCGGTTACAATCATCGCAATAAAATAAAAACCGTATTTGGCCTCAAAAAGCGCTGGATTTATTTCTCCCCAAAATGGAAAAACAAGTCCTGTTAGTAAAAATAAGAAAAGAAAAAGTAATGGTACAAAAACGTGAATTTCAACCCGGCGCCGCGTTAATGTTACCTTGTCAATTATAATTCCCGCTGTCTGCGTTAAAGCTGCAATAAATGGAAAAATGTTCCCCTCCGATCAATAACTCCACTAAACATCAATTAATTAATAGATCATCATCGCCAAACACCAGCCGATTAAAACAAATATCAATAGAGTTATTGATCCTAGCTGGTGACTAATTTACTTTTTTCTCGGAAACAAAGGCTCTGGCTTTCCAGTTTTTAATTGATCTGTCATTTTAGCTGACACAATAGGCATAAACGGATCCAAGAGAATTGCTATGTCAGCCAAATTCGTCAATATTTCCTTAAGAAGATTATCTAATTTAGCCGTATCATTTTTGGCCAAATCCCAAGGTTTTTCCACATCGATTTTCTGATTTAAACCTGAGACTATAACCCAGATAAGGTTCAAAGCTTCATGGAAGCGAAGATTCTGCATTGCCTCATGGTACGCTTCGTAGGTATTAGCAGATTTTTGATATTCCCATTTGATCTCAAACTTTTGAGCCATTACCAAAACTCGTTGGAAAAGATTACCTAAGTCATTTGCTAAATCAGCCTGATATCGTCCTTCAAAACGATCAACCGAGAAATTACCATCTTGGCCAAAAGGCGCTTCCCTAAAAAGAAAATATCTTAAGACATCGGCACCATAAATTTTCGACACTTCAATTGGATCAATAACATTACCAATGGTCTTACTCATTTTTTGTCCATCAACAGTCAGAAAACCATGAATAAAAAGTTTTTCCGGTAATTCGTAGCCAGCCGCTAGAAGCATAGCCGGCCAAATAATCGCATGAAAACGAAAAATATCTTTTCCAATAAGTTGAAGTTGTGGCGGCCAAAAACCTTTACCGCCAGAAATATAATTTAGAAGTGCATCCACCCAAACATAGATAGTTTGAGATTTATCCCACGGTACCTGAATTCCCCATTCCACTTTAGATCGAGAGATAGCTAAATCTTTTAACGGTTCTCTGGCAAGGAATTGAAAGATTTCATTACGGCGATTTTCTGGTTCAATAATAATATCTTTACCCTGAATTGCTTCCATTATTTGCTTTTGGTACTTGGAAAGCTTAAAAAAGTAGATTTCCTCTTCCACCATCTGGCATTCAGTTTTATGGTTTGGACAAATTTTACCTTCTTCTAAATCATCGGGTTGCTTATACTCTTCACAACCAACACAATACAAACCTTGATATTTATCCTTATAAATTTCACCGTTATCATAAAGTTTCTGCAAAAAATTTTTAACGAATTCCTCGTGATGAGGATCGGTCGTGCGAATAAAATTATCATAACCGATTTCTAAACTAGCCCATGCTTCTTTGTATTTCGCCACAATATTATCGGCAAAAACTTTTGGCTCTATTTCCATTTTTTTTGCTGCTTGCGCCACTTTCATACCGTGTTCATCGGTTCCAGTTAAAAAGAAAACTTCTGAACCTTGACTTCGCCAATAGCGAGCAACAATATCGGCTGCAATTTTTTCATAGGCATGACCAATATGAGGTTTGCTATTTACGTAATCAATTGCTGTTGTTACAAAAAAACGTCCGTAGTGCATAATATCTCCCGATAGAAAATTAAAATTATTAATTTCGAATTTCGAATTTTGATTGAAATTAGAATGATTTAATTACGAATTCGATCAGTCAAAATTGAAAATTCATTCGAAATTGGAAATTCAAAATTAGAAATTCGAATATCTTTACTATTTTATTTTACCTCAAATTACCTGTAATTACCAGTAGGATTCGGCCAGCGTTTAATAAATTTATATGAAAAAAGAAACAATTGTAGCCACGCCTGCCAGTACCATCAGGATCACTGTAATCCAACCAATTATCGCAGTAAAAGGATGATTGGCTCTTTCACCCATAATTTTTTTATTTGAGCTAATTAAAACGATTGGGATTAGGATAATTGGAGCAATTAAACCATTTAAAACAGCTGAATAGATTAATGCTTTAATTGGCGGAATGCCAACAAAATTCATACCTAAGCCAACCAACATGGCAATCATTATTACACCATAAAAAGCATAAGCGTTTTTAAGATGCAAGTATAAACCTTCTTTCCAACCAAAAACCTCGGAAACCGCGTAAGAAGCTGAACCTGCTAAAACTGGAATCGCTAACATTCCTGTCCCAACAATTCCTAAAGCAAAAAGTAAAGCCGCATTTTCCCCAGCCAAAGGTTTTAAAGCAGCCGCAGCATCAGCCGCTGTTTCAATGTTAGTAATACCAGCCGAATACAGTGTAACCGCACAAACAGCAATAATAAAAAACATTACTAAGTTGGAAAAAAACATTCCCGACCAAACATCAGTACGCATTTTTCCAATCTGCTTATTATCCACCGCGTCTTCCCTTAATTTAATTGTTGTTTGTCCTTCAAGAATTTTTTCCTCAATTTCTTGAGAAGTTTGCCAGAAAAATAAATAAGGCGAAATAGTTGTCCCTAAAATTGCGCAAATTAAAAAGATTTGTTCTCTAGTAAAGTTAAAAGATGGTGTTACAGCCGATCTTAAAACCAAACCCCAATCAAAATCTTTAATTATGAAAGCAGTGATTATATAAGTTAAAAGGACAAGTGCAAGATATTTTAGATATTGAGCATATTTTTGATAAGGCAAAAAGATTTGGAGTAGAAGAGTTAAAACAGTAAAGATAACAACCATAACAGCAAAATTTAATTCCGGACGTAAAAGCTGCGTTACCCGTGCCATTGCGCCTAGGTTAGCGCCAATATTGAAAGAATTAGCCAATAGTAGAAGTAGGGCGGTAATATAGATTAACCATTTTGGGAAGTGATTTCGAATATTACTTGCCAGACCACGACCGGTCACCATGCCAATACGAGCACACATTTCCTGGATCACGGCCATTAGAGGGAAAGTAAAAGCGGAAAGCCAAAGGAGCTGAAAACCATATTGCGCTCCGGTTTGTGAGTAAGTTGCAATTCCTGCCGGATCATCATCGGACGCGCCAGTGACAACTCCCGGCCCCAAACCATTCCAAAAGTTTTTAGCGGTTTTAATTGGACCATTATCAACAATTTTTTGAGTCACTTGTTGGGAAGTGGAAATAGTTTTCTCAAGCGCTATCGCCGGCGACTGCGCTACCTTTTTAATAAGATTATCGTTATTCAAAATCTCCTCCTTGATTTTTCTTTGATTTTAGTATACTATTTATAGTATCTGAACGCTAGCTTTGAGGAGGTATATTCAGATGACAAGTATTAATACCCGACCAAGCGATATTACTGCCGATATTTATCAATTATTTGATCAAACAGCAACTAGTTTAATTGGTCAGGAAGAAATTCAGGCTCTTCTATATATTCCAGGAATAAAAGTAAACGGTGTAATTGATCAAAACAAGTTTGAATACATCAAAGCATACCTCGCTTTAGCAAAATCGATTAATCATCCTGTAGATGAACAAAAAGTTTTCCGGTTTTGGGCAAGAAAAACCATCAAGAAAGCAAGTGAAAAAATTAGCCGTAATGATAGACGACAATTGCTTAACAGCTTAATTACAAGAAATGAGTTTCAACACCATAATCTCCCTGATCTCTTGATCACAATCTTTGAAGATGATGAAGAATCAACATAACCTACTCCGCCTTCGGGCGGTTTTTTATTTATTTAGTACTTTATATAACCTAAACCAATCTTCTAGAGTAAGATCTTCTGCGCGTAATTGAGGATCAATTTTGGCTTCGCTAAGAATTTTAATCACTTCGTCTTTAGGCAATCTAAACGTAGCGGCTAAGGAATTATGAATTTGCCGACGCTTAGCTGAGAACCCAGCTTTAACTATATTAAAAAAGACTCTTGGGATTATTTCTTTTTCTTGCACTTTTAACTTTGTGCTTTTTACTTTTAACTTTATAACCGCACTATCAACGTTTGGTACAGGAAAAAAATCTTTACGGGGCACTTCGGTAATAATTTCGGCATCAGCATAGAATTCAACGATAAGTGTTAAGAAGCCTCGTTCAGAGCTACCGGATTTAGCAGTAATGCGTTCCGCCACTTCTTTTTGAACCATTAAGACTAAAAGTTCTGGCTTGTTTTCCCCTTCCAAAAATTTTCTAATAAGAGGAGAAGTAATATTGTAAGGAATATTGGCAATTACTTTATATTGGTCTAAAAGCGATAAATCAAAAAGCAAGGCATCCTGATGAATGATTTTAAGATTCTTGTTATTACCCAAATATTTTCGAATTTTTTCCACTAGATCAAAATCTTTTTCAATCGCCCAAACCTCTTTGGCTTTTTTTAGCAATTCTTCAGTTAAAATGCCAGTACCTGGACCGATTTCCACAACAAGATCGGTCGATTTTAGCTTCGACGCTTCAATAATTTTTTCTACAACTAAAGGATTAGTTAGAAAATTTTGTCCTAAATGTTTTTTGGGTTTAAACATAATTTTTAAAAGTTAGTCGTTTTATTTATCTGCACAATGTCTATATGGCGGCCAGCGACGACCTTGACCGCGAGCCAATTCATTAGCAGTGGTAAAAATTTGTGCTTTGGCATCATAAATACTTGCGCCCTCAAATCCGGCTCTAGCGCTGGCAGCTGCCCAATAACCTTCTTCGTACTGGAACAAACCTTTATAGTACGCATCAGGATACCCAGCATCAGCCGATCCGCCCGATTCTCTAAGCATTAAACATTGCAAAGCGGTCGCGTTAACTAAAGTTTTTTTAGCGGCAGCATTCAAAAGATCTTGGTGCGGACCGGAACGCACATACTTTGGCCCGATACCAATAATTACTTTCTCGATAATCGGTTCTTTTAAAATATTAGCTTCTAAAACTTTACGCGAAACTTCCACTCCATCCACACGTTTAACCAAGTATTTTACTTCCTTCTCACCTTTGACGCCTTTTTGGGTCACTTTACTTTGCCCCTTTTCCATATCAATATCTTCAGTCTTTGACGTTTTGTAATCAATTGATTCTTTTATGGTTACTTCTACTTCGGCAACACGAGTAATTTTAATTTTAGCGTTTGCTCTTAACTCAGTTTCAAGCGGCGGTTCAACACTATCTTTACCAATAAGTTCAATATTTTTTTCTTTAAGAAATTCACCAACTGTTTTTTGCCAAGTTCGAAAAGTTCGAGTCACCTTAGCATCGGTTACTTCTAACGGCATAGCACGACTAATGGCGATACGGCTTCCCACACCCATTTCTGTTGGCGGAACTGCCTTAATGACGTCTTCGGGCCAAACTTCAACTTTAAGATCAGACAAGGCCTCGCGCAAGGTCATTACTTGAGGCTCAGAAAAATAAACCTCTATCGGATGATTCGGGTCTTCTTGAGTCTGCGCTCCCGCTACTTGTTTAGTGGCCATGCCTTTAGGCCAAACAAAATAGAGTCCTAGACCAATAATAAAAATACTAAAGACAATTAATTTTAATTGCCAAGTTTTATTCATTGCTTTTAGTTTACCACTTTGAGCCGATTAATCAAGAGAATTTTAACACCTCAAGGGATTGAGGTGTTAAATTAAAGTCTCTCCACTAACTCTTCAGGGATTTCGGAGAGGAAACGGGAGGGTGGATTAGAAGATACTGAACCATAAATTAAACGACTTTGGGTGTAAGTAAAATAAAGGCGTTGGCGAGCACGGGTCATCCCGACATAGCATAAACGACGCTCCTCTTCGAGTTCCGAGGGATCCATTAAACAATTAGCGTGCGGGAAAAGTCCTTCTTCCATTCCAACAATAAAAACAACCGGGAACTCTAAACCTTTGGCATTATGCATTGTCATAAGTGTTACTGCTTCTATAGAATTATCGAGCGCGTCAATATCAGAGACCAAAGCGACCGATTCCAAAAATTCGTCGATTGACTCAGCGTTTTTGGCCACTGATTTTAACTCTTCAATGTTTTCCCAACGGCTTTCACCTTCTTCGGTTCCATCTAGAATAAAACTACGATATCCAGTCTTAAAAGTAATATGATCAATCAATTTGTCGATTGTGAGTTTTTCCGCTTCCGTACGGATTTCTGCCATCATTTTGAGAAAAGCCTTAATCTTAGGATTTTCCGGATCAAACCGTTCATAAGTTATTTGGCCAATTCCACGAGCCGGCACGTTAATAACGCGCTTTAGAGAAACTTTATCCTGAGAATTAACAACGAGACGTAAATATGCCAAGATATCTTTAATTTCCCTGCGTTCATAGAAACGAAGCGCTCCAATCAGCCGATAGGGAATTCGGTAACGCATAAAGGTTTCTTCAAAAACGCGCGATTGAGCATTGGTGCGATAGAGGATAGCAAAATCGTTTAAACTATGAATTTTTCCCAAAGCATCGATTTCATCTTTAATAAAACCAGACTCATCATTTTCATTATAAGCCTCATAAATAACAGCTGGTGTCCCCTCTTCGTTTTCTGTCCACAATGACTTCTCACTCCTTAGCATATTGCGTTCAATCACCTTTTGCGCGGCCGCGATAATATTTTTTGTCGAGCGATAGTTTTGCTCCATTTTAATGACTTTGGTTTTCGGATAATCTTTTTCAAAGTCTAAAATATTTCTAAAATTCGCCCCCCTGAACCCGTAAATCGATTGAAAATCGTCCCCTACCACGCAAATATTCTGATATTTTTCAGCCAAAAGTCTTACTAAACGATATTGGGCGCGATTAGTATCTTGGTACTCATCAATTAAGATGTAACGAAATAGTTCTTGATAACGATCTAAAATATTAGAAAAACGCTCAAAAATTTCTACGGTTTTCATTATAAGATCGTCGAAATCCAAGGCATTTGCGGCCTTAAGATCTTTTTCGTATTGTTCATAAACCTTTAAGACTACTTCACCAAAATGTCCTTGAGCATACTTTTTATAAGCCTGAGGCGGCATTAGTTCGTTTTTAGCACCCGAAATGTGATTGCGGATTGATCGAGGGTTATATTGCTTTTTATCGATATCCAAATGGTCCATCACGCTTTTAATAGCCACGAGAGTATCATCGCTATCGTAAATTACAAAAGACCGTTTATAACCTAAAACCTCAATCTCCCGTCTTAAAATTTTAGCGCAAATAGAATGAAAAGTCCCCATCCATTCAAGAGGATGATGCCCACCAGTTAGACGGTATCCATTTTCAGCGAACCGCGAACTGTCAACGGTCAGCAACTTATTTATCCGCTCTTTCATTTCACCAGCGGCTTTATTGGTAAAAGTAACCGCAAGGATATTTTCCGGATGAATCCCCTTTTCTTTGATTAGATAAGCAATTCTGTGCGTTAAAGCTTTGGTTTTACCAGATCCAGCTCCAGCCAACACTAAAACAGGACCGTCAATTGCTAAAACGGCCTCGCGCTGTTTGTCATTCAAGTTTTCTAAAATCGGTGAGTCCATAACTTTTACATCTTACCATAAAACAGAAAATATTTTAATCCTCAAGAATCGTAACTGAATCGGCAATATTATTGGCAAGATTTATAAAAGAATCAATTTTTTGCTGATAACTACCATCTTTAATGGCTTTTTCGATTGCTGTCGAAGCACCAAAAAAGGCACAATTAAAGGAGTTTTCGGTAGTTGAACTTGAGCTATTAAACGCTAAAAAATCAGGATCCTGCTCTGATAAACCAGCAAATCTTATTTCCAAATTAGGATAATTACCAGCAAGCGGCGTTAGAACAACTAATCTAACCCTTGGTAAACACTTATTATCTTCACGATAAGAAACAAGTAATGATTTAATCCCAAATTTCTTCACAAATTCAATTCGCTCTAATGGTAAATCCATTTGGGAGGCAAATTGCTCTTTGGTCCAATCGGGATTTACCGGCTTAAGATTAAACATCATTTCTTCTTGGCGATAAGCAGATTCTTTAAAAGCGTTAAAGTAAAAAAGATTTTCTTTGTCAAAAAAAATTGGCTTGCCGGTTTTATCAAAAGGATTGGAAATTTGGCTGATTCCTAAATCTCCTTTATCTCTACCTTTAAGAGAAAAATTTTTCCATTCAGGTGGATATTTTAGACTTATCCCAAGCTCGCCACTAGTATAGGTTTTCCAGTCAGCAGTATTGTTTTTAACGAGTTTAATAGGATTATTAGTAGGAAAATCCAGATTGATTATAGGACCGTTTTGAAGAGCAAAATTGTTTTTTTCAGATAAATAAAAATATGTACCGATACCGGCAAATCCAAAGATAATCAAACCTAAAGTTACCAACCATAATATTTTTATAAACTTCATTAGTACAATTATACAATATCGTGATATTGCGACCAAACTTTGGCCAATATTTATGGTATAAAAGAAGGCGCATAACTGCGGCTTTACCTTTATTTATAATGGTATTAAAGAAGGCGCAAGACTGCGGCTTTTCCTTGCTTAAATATTATAGAATAAAAGAAGGCGCAATGTTCAAAACTTCGGCTCTTTTTATTTTAAATAATTAGCCGGTGACATTACGCCTCTATGTTAAGGGCAAAGCTTTCTTTGTCCCTACCATAGCTAATTGCTAAAGTAAGGATATATACTCCACCCAGGTATACTCTTACCTAGTTAAGGTTCATACGGTTTCTGTAAAATGAATAAAAAGAAATACAGAAATTCAGGTATCAAAAAAGGCAAGAGGAGAAGCAAACGAGGTCATAACTTGCTCGCTTTTCCTCTTACCGAACCCCTCCTTGTTAAAGTACACAATGATTATTTTTCAATCATTAAACCATTATATACCATTTTTAAGCGTTTGTCAATAGGCTGGCAGCCTTCGAAATAAATTATATGGAGAAGAATCAATTTATTGGAGTTCCTAAATCTTCTATTTGAGCATTAAGATCTTTATTAAATTTGATTAGATACTCCTTATAGTACAGGCCAACTTTCCGTCCGCCTTCAGTGTGCAAGGTAAAATTATCAGTTTTAGCTTCTTCGTGCAGCTGATCGACCGATTTTTCAATTGGATTTTTATCGCCGTAGGAAGCAGAAACTCTTATAATCCCAACTGGACCAAACATATCTATTTTATCGGCATCAGCTAAAATTTTTAGTTCTAAACTATCACATATTTCATGAGTGCAATTGTGAGCAGTTGCATGATAATTAATTAAGTTAACAATTTTTTCCGGATTCGCACCAGCGCTAATTAATTCTTTACTAAATTCAAGCAGAATATCTTTTGTCATTTGGGCGGAAACTTCCGCATGAGGTTTAGTCTGATCATACCAACGGCCAATATCGTGGAATAAGGCAGCAACTAAGACTTCGATTCGATTTACTTTGATCTCAAATTCCATGATTTTTAAACAGGCGTTATAGACGCGAGTCACATGACCCCAATCATGGAGAAAATCGACCGGCCGACCATCCTTTTCTTTATAAAAGTCCTCTGCTTTAAGACTAATCTTTCTAATTAAGTCATCTTTTCTAAGCATCTTTCCTCTTCTTATCTAGAATGCCAAAAAGAAAAACAAAATTTGGCATCATGAATTTTCCATTTTTCTATCGAGTGTGCCAAATTTCATATACTCTGGTTTCCAAAAAACTTGAACATCGCCGGTCGGACCGTTACGATGTTTGCGCACTAAAATTTCGGCGATATTTTGGTTTTCCGTCTCTTTATCATAATAATCATCTCGATAAATAAACATCACCACGTCAGCATCCTGCTCAATAGACCCTGACTCACGAAGATCCGAAAGCATTGGTCGCTTATTATCGCGATGCTCAACTGAACGAGAAAGCTGAGAAAGCGCCATCACTGGTACATTCAACTCACGAGCCAGTCCCTTAAGACCACGGGAAATTTCCGAGACTTCTTGCACTCTACTGTCAGTTGATCGGCCAGAGCCTTGAAGGAGTTGCATATAATCAATAATAATAAAACCTAAGCCATGTTCACTTTGCAAACGGCGGCATTTAGTCCTAATTTCCATAATATTTACAATCGGCGTGTCATCAATAAAAATCGGGGCCTCGGAAAGTACCCCCATAGCATAATTAAGCTTACCAAAGTCTTCATCATCCAAATTACCAGTTCTCAGTTTCCACGAATCAACCATACCCCGCTGACAGAGCAAACGGTCAATCACCTGCTCTTTAGACATTTCCAAACTAAAAATTGCAACCGGGACTTTCTCCTCGCAAGCCGCAGTTTCCGCAAAGTTTAAGGCTAAAGATGATTTACCGATTGAAGGACGAGCCGCTAGAATAATTAGATCTGAGTTTTGAAAACCCGCCAATAAACTATCTAAGTCCCTAAGCCCGCTCGGAACGCCGCGTAAAACCCCTTTATGTTTATGAAGCTTATCGATACGTTCAAAGCTAGCTGCTAAAACATCTTTAATTTCAGTAAAATACTGTTTAACGTATTTTTGGGATACATTGAAAAGCGATGATTCGGCTTTGTCTAAAATCAATTCCAGATCATTGTTTTCATCATAACCTAATTCGGCAATGGTTGAGGCGGATGAGATTAATCTTCTTAAGGTTGCTTTCTGCTGAATAATCTGTGCATAAGTAACAATATTGGCCGCAGTCGGGATGGCGTTTACTAAAGTCGTGAGGTATGAAGCACCGCCAATCGTTTTGAGTTTTTTAGCTGAATCAAGATAATCAGTTAAGGTAATAACATCAATCGGTTTCCTTTTTTCGTAGAGTTTCATAATCGCCGCATAAATATCACCATGATCTTCGCGATAGAAATCGTCGGGACGCAAAAAATCGCTCACTTTTAAAATTGCTTCTTTGTCCAAAAGAAGAGCACCCAAAACAGATTGTTCGGCTTCAATGTTCTGCGGGGGAATTTTAATTTGAGCGTCAGCCAAAAGCCTCCTTAAAGAATCTGATGATTAGTTCTATGAGAACGTATATTTAAATTAAACCTGATAAGATCAGTTGTCAATTGTGGATTATGTGGATAAACTGTGGACAACTTTATTTAGTGCATTTATCTAACTATTCTAACTCAAAGATCGCTTTAGTATCATTTAAGAGTTCACTTTCACCATCTAGGGGTTTTTTAACTTCCAAAGTCTTGTCAACCATGCAATCAATCCTAACTTGCTTACCAAAAAATTTGTTGATGGCATCCTCAATGATTTTGCGATTTTTAGTTGTGCAAATTTGGTCAGCCTGAAATTTTACCTTAGTGGCCAAAGTAATAGACTCATCGGTTAGGTTCTTTATTTTGGCATCTCTAAGCATTGCGGCAATTACATTATTCTCCTCTTTTACTTCAGCAATAATTTTAGGCCAAAGTTCAAGAAAGGTACTATTGGAGATGGTTTCCTTGCTTAAATCGCTTTTGGTTATTGGTTCTTGGATAGTTGTTGTTTCTGGCTCGGCGTTTTCTTTGTTCTCCACCGGTTTTTCTTTAACTACCGGCTTTTCTTGAACAATTTCATTTTCTTGAGGAGCCGTTTCTTTTTTAGGTGCAAGCTTTGTCTGAGTCTCTTTGATAATTAAATTATCTTTAGGATTATTCTGCGTTAATTCAAAGACAGCCATTTCCAAAGGCAATTGCCCCAAAACCGCGGTTTTAACTTTACCGGTTATACCAAGTAGTTTATCGATAATTTGAAGTAACTGATTGAGACTAAATTTTTCAGCCAACGACTTCATTTTAATAAGCTCATCAGGCAAAATATCTATACTATTAATCTCAGCTTTAGCCAAAACCACTTTTCTTAAGATCTTAACTGTCTCGCTAATAAAATTCTCGAGATCAGATCCTTCCGAGTATTGTTCTTCAATAACCTTTAAAGCTCCAGCCCGATTATTCTGCGCCAAGGCTTCAATAAAATCCCAAACCGATTTTTCTGTTGACTGACCCAAAATTAATCTAATTTGTTCTAAACTAATTTGACCGTTTTTATCAGGCTCTAGAGTAGAAACCTGCTCTAGTAGCGAAAGCGCGTCTCGGTAAGCCCCCATTGCAAGATGAGCCATTAAAGTTAAAGCGTTTTGATCGATTTTTATACCCTCAGCCTTAACAACTGTTTGTAGAACCTGCATAATCTCTTCCGGTTTGGCTTTTTTGAAATCGTAAACCTGAGTTCTTGAAAGGATAGTAGCCGGAACCTTATGAAGCTCAGTTGTTGCTAAAATAAAAATTGCGTGCTTTGGCGGCTCTTCTAAGGTCTTCAGAAGCGCATTAAATGCTTCCTTAGTTAGCATATGACACTCATCAATTACATAGATTTTAAATTTCGAATTAGTTGGAGCAAATTTAATTCTTTCCCTTAATTCTCTAATCTCATCAATCCCTCGGTTTGAAGCAGCATCAATTTCGATCACATCCATCGAGCGGCCAAGAGAAATTTCCTCGCACGAAGAACAGATCCCACAAGGTTCAATTTCACCTTTTAAGTCTTTAAGATCCTTACAATTTAAAGACTTTGCCAAGAGCCTGGCCGTACTAGTTTTTCCTGAACCCTTCGGGCCCCAAAAAAGATAGGCATGAGAAAATTTACCCTGCCTGATAGCATTGGTTAAAGTCTGGCGGATATGATCTTGTCCAACCAGTTCGCTAAAACGTTGTGGCCGATATTTTCGATATAAAGACATAATGGTTAGTTAAAAGTTAAAAGTAGAAAGTAGAAAGTTAAAAGTAAAAAGTATAAAATATAAGGTACAGAATACAAGGCATTAAATACAAGTAGTCATGCCGAATTTATTTCGACATCTCGTTCCATAGTATTTTTAAGATTTCAAAACCGGATTTTATCCGATTCAAAATGACTATTGTTGTATATTACTTTCTACTTTCTACTTTTTACTATTTCCGTTCGTCTTCATTATATCACAAGAGATAAAAATAGTCAGCGGTTCGTCTATTTTTTTCGCAGTTTGTATGATATATTTTAGTAAAGGAACGTAAAATCTGGAAAAAAAGGATGGGGAATGAACTCAAGTGAATTAGCTCAACTAATCAAACATAAAACTGGCTTGCCAACAGAAAAGATAAAGTTGGCCATAAACAACTTTCAAGAGATAATTGCTTCTGAACTCAATGCCGGCCATGAAGTACAAATTCCCGGCTTTGGCAATTTTGTCTTAGTTAATTATCCTTCAAGAGTATTGCCGGATCCAAGTGATCGAACGAAAACTGTCGTCACTCCTGCCCAAAATATTCCCAGACTCCGGCCACACCAAGAATTCACCTCAATTGTTCGTGGCGAAAAACCATTCATACCACAAAAAACCGTTGAGTCACTGCCAGCCAGTGTTTATATCCCCTATATTGATCTTTCCAAAACAACTGTTCCTAAAAAAACTCTCACGCTTATACCAGAACACATTGCTAGGCATTATCAGGCTGTACCGATTGAAGAAAAAGATGGCAAACTGATTGTGGCAATGATTGACCCAGAAGATCGCGAGGCAACTGAATTCATTAAAAAAAGGACTGACAAACAACTTGTATTAAATATTTGTACCCAGGCAGATTTAAACCATGTCTTAGACCAATACTCTGGTGTTAGCGGCGAACTCAAAAAAATTGTCGAATCAGTTGAGGAAGAAGAGGTACTAAAGACTAAAAAAAATGAGACTAAAACTGTTGCTCATAATGATATTATCGAAACTGCACCAGCCGCCAAAATCATTCAATCGGTCGTCAAAAGAGCGGTCCGTGAAGGCGCCTCTGACATTCACATCGAACCAACTGAAACAGAGTTAATTGTCCGCTTCAGAATCGATGGAGTTCTAAAAAAAATTATCACTTTGCCAGCAGAAATCTCCCCGGCTATTGTTTCAAGAATTAAAATCTTATCGGGGCTCAAGATCGATGAAACCCGCTTGCCGCAGGACGGCCGTTTTCAAACAGATATCGATGGTACGGAAATCGATTTTAGAATTTCCACATTCCCAACAGTAAACGGCGAAAAAGTGGTGGCTAGAATTCTCGATAAATCTTCAGGTATTTTAACCCTTGAACAACTAGGCTTCCACGGCAGTTCCTTTGAAAAAATAGAATCAAATATTCATAAAGCCCATGGCATGATTCTAGTCACTGGACCGACTGGTTCTGGTAAAACTACAACTTTATATGCAGTTTTGCAAAAATTAATGAGTGTAACCACAAATATTGTGACACTCGAAGATCCGGTTGAATACAGAATTCCTTCTATTAATCAGGGACAGGTTAGAGCGGAAATCGGTTTTTCTTTTGCCAATGGCTTAAGAGCAATTCTAAGACAGGATCCTGATGTTATTATGATTGGGGAAATTCGCGACTACGAGACCGCTGATATGGCGGTCCATTCAGCCCTAACAGGTCATATTGTTTTAGCAACCTTACACACTAACGATGCTGCCGGTGCCATCCCAAGGCTTATTGATATGAAAATAGAACCTTTTTTAATTAACTCATCGGTCAACGCAGTCGTTGCTCAGAGGCTTTGCCGAAAAATTTGCGAAAACTGCCGCGAAGCAGTTGAACTTGATGCTGCTAATTTAGAGGAAGTCAAAAAAGAACTTGATAGTCTTCCCGCCAGCGAACCAAAGCCAGAAAAAATCCAATTTTTTAAGGGCAAGGGTTGTCAAACCTGCAATGATACCGGCTACAAAGGTAGAGTTGGAATCTTTGAAGTTTTTGAATTAACTAACGATCTGAAAGAAATTGTTGCTAAACGTGCTTCAGGAACAGAACTAAATGATCAAGCCATTAAAAATGGCATGGTAACAATGCGCCAAGATGGCATTTTGAAATCGATTAACGGCATTACTACTATTGAAGAAATCTGGCGCGTAACAAAAGAGTAAAAGGAGAGATGTGAAGTATAAATATCGGGCAAAAGATAAGAAAGGCATTACTGTCCAAGGGGAGGTTGAATTTTCGAATGAAAAAGATGCCCTAAAGTCATTAAGTAATAAGGAACTTTTTGTTTTAGATTTAAAACCAATTGAGAATAAACAACTTTTTAACTTTAGTTTTTTAGATAGAATCAGTCTGAAGGACAAGATAGTTTTTACCAAAGAACTTTCACTTATGATTAAGGGTGGCTTACCTCTTGTTGAGGCGATTGATGCCCTCTCTGAACAAACATCCAATCAAAAATTTATTGCTATTATAAATAGTATTTCCAATGATATTAAAGGCGGACAACCGCTATCAAAGTCAATGGCAAAATACCCGAAAGTTTTTTCTTCATTTTTTGTTTCAGTAATCGAATCTGGCGAAAAGAGCGGCAAAATGGACGAAGTTCTAATCAGACTCTCGGATCAATTACAAAAAGATTATGACTTGGCTTCCAAAGTTAAGAGTGCAACGTCTTACCCAATCGTAATTACTTCAGCGCTTTTTGGGGTAATGATTCTAATGGTTATTTTTGTCATTCCTCAGCTAAAAAAGATTTTTGGTGAAATGGGCATTCCCTTACCAAAAGCTACCCAAATAATCCTTAATTCAAGTGATTTTATAATAAACTATTGGTATATTGTTGTGGCTGTCATAGTGGCCTTAATATATCTTTTTAAACTCTGGATCAGCACAAAAAACGGCGGTTATAATTTTGATAAGTTTAAGATTAAAGTACCGCTTTTCGGAAAAATTATTCAACAGATTTATATGGCTCGCTTTACCAGAACCATGGGAACCTTAGTTTCCTCGGGCCTACCAATGCTCGATATCATTCAAACTGTTAAAGAAGTTGTTGGAAACAAAGTATATTTGCAAGCTTTCGACGAAATATATGAAGATGTTGAAAGCGGCGTTCCCCTTTCTAAAGCTTTAAAAAAACATACAATTTTTCCAATAATGATTCCTCAAATGGTTTCAGTTGGCGAAAGAAGCGGTAATATTGATGAAGTTTTCTTTAATCTTGGCGACTTCTACGAAAAGGAAGTTGATACCGCCACATCTAGCCTTTCTTCCCTAATCGAGCCAATCCTTATAATTGTGATTGGTGCCGCTGTCGGAGTTGGTATTGCCTCGATATTGATGCCAATGTACAGTATAATGCAAACTATTTAAATGTAATGAAAAAACAAAGTTTACATAAAGCGTTCACTGCTATTGAAATAATAATTGTTTTGGCAATTGTTGCTATTTTGGTTACCGCAATAGTACCAACTATTAGGCAATACTTACCAAATGTACAACTTAATGGTAGCAGCAAAAATCTCGTTGCTAATTTAAGAGAAGCTCAACAAAGAGCAATTACCGAACAAAATCGTTACCTGGTGAGATTTAATAGCGATGCTGTGCCTTACCATTACAGTTTAATTAGAATTTTAGATAGCAACGAACAAGAAATTAGAAAAATTTATCTTTCTACCAATATTAATCTATTAGTCGACTCATCAATTTCCGGTAAACAAGTAATTTTTTCACCTGACGGTGGTCCAAGCTCCTCAGGAAATATCACCCTCTCAAATAACGATGCTCAGAAAGTCATCCATATTTCTCCGGCTGGTTTTATTAGAATCGAGTAAAATGTTTAAATTAACACAAAAATCTTACGGTTTTACCCTAATTGAAGTTTTAATTGCTATGAGTATTTTTGCGATTAGCATTTTAAGTGTTGCTGGATTTTTTGTCTACGCTAATAAAAATATTCGTTTTGCCAGAAATACCACCATTGCTAGCAACCTAGCTCAAAAGTTAATTGAAGAAAATCTAGCCAAGTCTTACCAAGAACTGAATCTAGGCACAAGTACAAAAACGCGCTTTTCAAATGATCCCGCCTCTAGTTATTACAGTTTTCAATATCAGGAAGAAATAGGACTTATTAATAGCGACCTAAATCCCATTACCACCGATATAGGCTTAAAAAAAATTTTAGTTACAATTTATTGGCAAGAAGGAACAGTAGAAAAAAATGTCCAAATGGCCACAATTAAAAATGAACGATAGTTTTAAATCAGGTTTCACGCTGATTGAAATTTTGGTTGCCCTGGCCATTAGCGCTCTTTTAGTCGGCTCAATTTATGGGCTTTATGTTTCAACCAGCCGCTACTATTTTAAAAATATCGCTCAGGCCGAACTCACACAAAATGGTCGTATTGCCCTTGAAAGGATTTCGCGCGATTTAAGGCAAGCAACAAGAATTATTACCCCTCTACCGCCAAACGAATCTGACCCGTTAAATCCTCCTTCTTCAGAAATACTATTTCAGGACGGACATGATACCTCGCAAATTAGCTATATCCGCTACCAACTAAATGGCAATAGCTTAAAAAGACAAAAAATTCATTATTATTTTGCCTTAACACCCAATGTTTGGGTGCAATGGAATACCCAAGATCAGAACGGCAATCTTCCCCAAGAAAATATTGATGAAGACGTTGTTAAGGCTGACAAACTCTCCTCTTTAAAATTTTATGGCAGTAAAAACATTTTTATTGACTTAACTGTTGCAGATAACGAGAGACAATTCGGATTTAAAACTTTAGTCTTTATTAGGAATATTCAATGAAAAAGAAAAATGGCTACATTTTAGTGCCGACAATTGTAATACTATCGGTAATTCTGGCTCTAGTTTACTTTTTAACCGATGGTTTAATTTCTGAGCTTGCAATTTCTTTCAACCAAAAGGGAGCTAGTCTTTCTTTTAACTTGGCGGAAGCAGGAGTCCAAGAAGCCATTTGGCGAGTTCAGAATGAAAATTCTACTAAGTCAACTTTTCTAAATACTACCAATGGCACAACAAATTTTTCACACAATAATGCCCTCATAAATGGTGGATCCTACAGCGTCAGTATTCAAAATACTGCCAGGGCTGCCGCAGACATTGTTTCGACCGGCTACTATGCAATAGGCAACAAAACTGCCCAAAGAAAAATCATTGTTAAAATAACTAAGGCCAATACACCGCCGCCCTACAATTACGATGGCGCAATTTTTACCGGTGGCTCAACAGGTGAGGAAGATGTTACATTAAGAAATATGACTTTAAATATTACCGGTAGCCACTCAATTGATGACGATAATGATCCTTTGACACCAATGATTACAGAACCGTGGGGCAGCCTCCTATCAAGTCGAGACGTCTGGTTTACTGATTCAACCATTAATGTCAGTCGCGATATTCTGGCAAATCGCAATATTAGAAATAATGATTCATCTATTACGGTGGGTGGCACAATTAACGATTATGCGAGTCAAACGCTTAATATGCCGGCAATCGACACCAGTTCAACCAATCCTGGTTCATATAAGAGTTTAGCACAAACTTACGGCCATTATTATACAAACAGCCAATTCCAAGATCTAATAGACTCTGGCAATGTTAATTTAAGTGGGATTGTTTATGTTTCTGGAAGCCAAGGCGTTATTATCAGTAACAACCATAGCCTAACAATAAACGGCATTTTGGTTTCAGAAGGAAGTATTGATGTTGGCAGCCCAAGTAAAAAGGGAACTTTCACAATTAATCATACCGAAGGCCAACCTTCCGGCGTTATTACTATGTCGAAATTCACAGTTTGGGCTAACGGTGTCGTTAGCATTAACGGGCTGGTCTATATTGGAGACCGCTTCTCTTTCGATCCTTATGACTCGCATACTCCAACTTCGCAAAATATCAACGTGACTGGCGGCTTTTTATCGAGAAGATTAGAAGGAACCGGCCCAAGAATCTTGAATATTAATTTTAACCAAGATTATATTAACGAAGCGCTTTTGCCAAATCCAAACGAAACACCAATTATTCAAACACAGCACTGGGAGGAAGAATATTAATTTGCACTTCGTGCAAAATTTCTAATTACTAATTACAAATTTCTAAATTATAATTTTTATTGTTATAATGATATTAAGTAATCAATGAGGAGGGGTTATCTTTGAAGGCGTTCTGGGAATAAAAAAACCAATCTTGGGACTTGATATAGGTCACGAAACTTTAAAAGTGGCTCAGATTAAAGGTAGCCTTAAACACGGCCGTCTTCAAAGCATTAATGAAGTTGCCATTCCTCCTTGCAGCCTGACAAAAGACGGGATTAAAGATAAAAAATTAATCGCCGAAGCCATAGCTCTGGCAATAAAAAATGCCAAACCTCGGCCAATTAATGCCAGAATCTGTTCTTCTGCCCTCCCTGAATCATTGGTTTTTACAAAAATCATTGAATTACCAAAAATGAAACCAGAAGAAATAAAGAAAAATATCCCCTTCCAAGCTACTGAATTTTTTCCCATTCCAATCGAAGAAACCTATATGGATTGGCAAATAATTAATGAATTCAAAGATCGGAATATGCTCGAAATATTTGTTGTCGCAGCACCAAAAGTTTTGGTTGATTCTTTAAGCGAAACAGTCAAAATGGCTGGTCTTGAACTTTTAGGATTAGAAACCAAACCAATCGCTGTCAGCCGCGTTCTAATTAATATTAAAGAACAAGGCCCTTATTTGATCTTGGATATCGGCGCCAAGACAACGGGCATTACCTGCTTTGACCAAGGAAATATTAAGCTCACTTCAACCGTAACGATTGGAGGCGAAGAGATACGCGCCGACGCAGAAAAAAATCTTCAAGCCCTAGCCGCTGAAATTACGCATTTGATTAAATATTACCAAAACCGTATTGGCCAGGCCCAAGTTTTTAAAAGAATTATTTTAGCTGGTGGCGGCGCTAATCATGAGCTAACTCAAAAGTTAATCCAAGACTATACTAAGATTAAGACTGAACTTGGTTTACCGGCAATCCCCATGAAAAATTATGATCCTAAATTTGCCGCTGTTTTAGGACTGGCTCTAAAAGATATATAACTATGATTAACATAAATTTATTACCGCCCGAATCAAAAGAAAAAATCAACCAGGCCAAACAAAGCGCCGGTGTCTTTGGTGTTTGCTTGGTTGTCTTATTTTTAACAGGCGTAATTTGGTTTATTGGCGGATGGGCCCAAACAAATCTCCTAGAACCAAATTGGCAAGAGGCCAATAAAAATCTCGAGAAAGAAAAGACTAAAATCAATTCATATAAAGAGATTGAGGCAGAAGCAGTTTTTATTAATAATCGAGCCCAAATTGTTCAAAAGATTGAGGCAAAAAACGCTGCTTGGTCGCAAATCCTCCAGGATCTACTTGATTCTATGCCGGCTGAAGTTCAATTCGAAAGCATTGCAGCAAGTATTGTTAAGACTCCCAATTTCGTCCTTCAAGGAAGTACCAATTCCGAAACCGAAATGATCAAGTTTAAGGATAAACTCGACAGTTCACCATTTTTCAAAAACGTTTTCTTTAAAACCTTTAGTACAAATGATCAAAAAGACGGTTCCAATAGAATTAAATTCTCTTTTAATTTTGATCTGGAAAATTACAACCTAGCCAATATAAATAAGGAGAGAAAATGAGCCGGGTAAGCTTGTACATTATCGGTGCTAGCATTTTAATTATTTTATCTTTTAGCGCAATCTTTATTTATCCGGTTGCAAAACAGAGTTTTTTTTACTATACAGAAACAAAACAAACCGAAAAAAACTTAAACGAAGTTAAACAAAAGGAAAAAGTTTTATTTAGTTTAAGTAAAAACGAGTCGCTATTAAAAGTTGTCTTTAATAATGCCAATAATTTCATTCCTAAAAGCGAACAGGAAGGTGTGCTGATTTTAGAATTAACAGCAATGGCTAAACAATCGAATTTGAATTTTAGCCAAAGTTCAGTCGAAACGAGTGTGAAGGCTAAAAAAACAATTGATGAAGAAGAAAATGGTGCTAAAACTCCAAACAAAAATACATTGCCAGCCGATGAGGTTAAATTCAACTTTAGTGTATCGGGAAATCTAAGTGACTTTATTAGTTTTCTAAAAAAAGTTGAAACCTCAAGCCGATTAATTTCTATCACCGATATTACCACTTCTCAAGGTAAAGATGGTTTTACCGCTCAAATTACTGGTAAAGCATACTTTAAAGAATTTAATACTAAAGATATTAAAACCGGATCAATCAATATATCGGATGAAATTATGAATAAATTTAAGAATTTAAAGACATACAGCTCAGCAGTTAACCAAAATCTATAAATTAAACAACCTAAATAAAAAATACCCGTGAGAGTATTTTTTATTTTTTATATTATTAATTTATGATTGGCCGATAGCTGATTTGATTTTAGCAATGACTTCGCCTGGCATTGTTTCAGATTTAACAATATAATCAAATGCACCCAATTTCTTACCTTGAATTCGATCCACCTCTTGAATTAAAGCGGTTAACATAATAACTGGAATATCTTTTAATTCTGGATCACTTTTTAGTTCTTTTAAAACGTCAAAGCCATTAATTTTAGGCATCATAATATCGAGCATTATTACATTCGGTTTCACTTCTTTTGCTCGTGATAGGGCTTCTTCGCCATTATTTGCCTGAACAATCTCGAAACCCTCAGCTTTAAGGCGCTCCTCGTACATTTCACGAAGCGTCAAGTCGTCATCTACCAATAAAATTACTTTACCTTCACCCATTTTATCTCCTTTAGCCCTAGCAAAATTTACTATTTTAAAACTTGAGGTGTACCCTCACCTTGAATATATGTAATTTAGAAACAGCTGTCAAATATCAATATGACCGATAAGATTATTTATTCAAGAAAAAATAGTAAATGATCAGATTATTAGCCAGGATCGCCAGAAGAATTACAAGAATAATCAAAAGAACAGTTAGACCGTTGGATTTCTTTGGTTCATTTGAAAGTTGAACTGGCTTAGAATTAACCGAAGCTGGATTATGAACTTGAGCGTTTTGATGAAGGGTTACTACCGGGACATCCTCGTTAGTTTTAGTGATTGGTGCGGGTTGAGTTAAAGGATTATGAGGTACAACAGGAGCAGGAACTGCTGGATTTTGCGCAGAAACTTCTACCTTTATTGGTTCAAAAATAATTTTAGGCACTTCCGTCTTATTGATTTCGGCTGGCTTCGCAGATTTATCTTCTTCATGATTAATAGTTGCGGGAGCAGCTGGAGTTGGACTTACTGCAGGGGTTGATTGTTTTGGTGCATCACCAGGGATCGGTTTATTACCCTTGCCATATTTTTGTAAAACTTGCTCGATTTTTGTAATAACGTCCGAAGGCATGGCCTCGGATTTAATAAGGTAATCATCAGCCCCAGCCTCAATTGCTTTTTCGCGGTTAAAATCACGCATCAAGGCCGAAAGCATCACCACTGGAATATCTTTCGTTTGGGGATCAGATTTAATTGAAGCCAAAGCCTCATAACCGTTTAATTTTGGCATCATCACATCCAAAAGCACAATATCCGGCTGTCCGGTTTTGACTTGAGCCAAACCCTCTTCGCCATTATGGCAAACTATTACATTGTAACCGGCTAACTCAAGACGCTCTTTGTACATATCAATTAGCATCTTGTCGTCATCAGCCATGAGAACTCTACTACCTTTTGGCATATTTATCCCCTACCTTTTTAATTATTTAATACAAATTCATTATAGCACAAATTTTAAAATTAAATTTCTTCGGCAGCGGCGGCTGGACGGGCAAGAGGTTTCAAGCTCTCGGTTTTTGGCACATCCTTTTCTATCTCTTCAATTGCCGGCTTTGCTAATAGTTCAGGCAAAGAGAAAGTAAAAGTTGAGCCTTTACCCGGCCCCTCAGAATCAGGCCAAACGCGACCATGATGAAGCTCAACCAAAGCTTTTGTAATATAAAGACCTAACCCAGTTCCCTGGGATTCAGCTGTTGAAAAATCGCCAACACGATGAAATTTTTTGAAAAGTTTCGGTAGTTCATCTTTCGGAATACCAATACCCTGATCTTTGATTCTAACCAATATTTGATGATCGCCCACAAATTGACGGTAATGATCGTCAACCGCCGAATGAATCGCCTCTTGGTCATCAATCGGACGAACTTTAACATTGTCTTCTATACTCTTCCAAACAGCCTTTACTTCTTCAGTTGGAGTTCTTTCAACCGTCACAGTAATTGTCCCAGGATCTTTAGAATATTTAATTGAATTCCCAACCAAATTGACCACTACTTCTTTAATTTTATCTGGATCAGCATAAATCGGCCATTTAGCATCACCTTCAAAAACAATTTTTTGTTGACGTTCTTCCGACTTAAACTTGAGTTCGTCGATAACCTGTCTTATAAGCTCCGATAATTCCACATCTTTTTTCTCCACCAAAAGCCTACCTTCTTCAATTCGTGAGATATTAAGCATATCAGCAATCAAACGGGCCAAACGTTTGGCCGACTTATAAACATTGTCCAAATACCGCTGAGCGGTCGGGTCTTCAATCTTAGCCAACTTTTCATCTAAGAGCATTGAAAGATAACCTTCAATCGCCGAGACCGGCGTGAGAAGCTCATGCGAGGCCAAAGAAACGAACTCCGTCTTCATCTTATCCAGATCCTGTAAATGCGCATTAGCTTGGGCAAGTTGAGTTGTAAGTTCCTGTAACTTTTCACGCTGATGAACTTCTTTATCAACACTTCTTATGAGTAGGTATCCAACCAACAACATAATCAAAAAAGCTAAAATACGAAAGAAAGTTTCAGTAGAACTTTTAGCCAAAAAGATATCAACAAAAAATACTATCAGCATTGTAAAGGTAAAAAATACCGCGCTAGCAGCCTTTATATCAAGTAGTTGGTGTTTTAGGATAGAGTATGAAAGGATTACAATAAAGATTAGACCAGATAAAAATGGTATTGGTGGCACAGGTATACCATAAGCTGGCAAATAAGCAGGCGCGCCAAGAACTATAAGTACTAAAAAAGCAATGAAGACATATTTAGCCTGATTTTTCTGCCTACTATCATTGATAAGTTTGTAATATTTTCCAATATTTATAAAAAAAACAGAAGTGTATGTAAAGAATAACAATATAAAAAGATGATGAAATAAACCCGCTCGAGTATGACTTCCCCACTGGTATTTATACAATCCATATGTAAACAAATCAGTTTGAGAGAGTACCATGAAAATAAAAGATACCAAGTAAGCAAATATTAAATATTTCCTCTGTTTGTCTAAATTAGCGAAAGCAATACTGAAATGATGCATTAGTGCTGGGACGAAAGCTATTCCTAAATATACAAATCTATCCCAAAAGATGGCTTCATAATCGGTTTTACTGATAAACATCATGAATGTTCCAAAAAGCCAAAAAGTAACAGAGAAACAAAAAAGCGACAAGACAAGTTCCAATTCTTTCTTTTCTTTTATGTATCTTGTCAACACAAATACACCAAGGCAAAAAACAAAAACAGCACTTAGTAACGGTACAACGGCATATATTGAATTCATTAAATCCTCCTTATATCATTACTAATATATAAGAAAAACGATATAAATAAAAGTGGCTGGAATAAATATTCCAGCCACAAACCATATTGATTACGAGACGCACACGAGGGCGAACTCGTCCAGTCGTTCTTTGGTAATCGGTTTACTAAAAGAGTGTAATGGAGCCAAACCCATTCCGTAGCGTTCCGCCATATTGCGAACTTCAGGAAACAGGCCGTAATCTACCCTGCCAAGATCAAAATGATCATCAATGCCATATAAGCTCAACATCATGGTTTGAGCCATACACGCATATATCATGCCGGCTGGGCAATCCATGTTCATTCCGTAGTCTATTCTAGGAGTACTTATAAAAGCTCCATCTACAACCAGAACATCCTTCCTCGACAAAAACTCTGGACCAACGTTACTTGGCTGTGTTTCATCAACGATAATCATGCCCGACTTAGGCATTTCCCTTGAGACTAAACTGCCTGCATCGGCGGTCGTTACTATCAACAGATCAACGTCGCAAAGGTCGTTGATCTGCGTGGAAATCGAAGTACTGCAATACGACCGAACTTTGTCATCTAATTCTTCCAATTTACCAATCGTTTTTGATACTAGTTTCAAGTGTGACGGTCCAAGCTTAATAGCTATATCTTGAGAAACACCCCAGCCAATAGAGCCGGTTGCCCCAAGAATACCTATTGTCAAATTCCTTGGTTGTAATCCAAGTTGGCTAATAATCTTTTCCACTGTCATTACCGTACCAACTGCCGCGAAAGCGTTCCCACTTGTTAGTAGAATATCTTGTTCAGTCGCCCATTTCATTAATCGTTTTCCATTGCCAGTTAATGCCGATCCTGTAAGTGAACCAAGACCAATCACCTCACATCCGCTATTAGCCAGAGCCAATACTGCTTGCTTTATCTTAGTCATCACTATTTCAAGAGGAAGATTTAGCATTTGATTGGCTGTTAATGTTGTAAAAGCAAACAAGCCATCAACATCATCTCCCGTCTCAGTTTGACCCCTTATTCGAGTTGCAATGATTGGATTTGAGTATAGAAGCCTTTCCTCGATTTCTGCCTGGTGGTTAAGTATTTGGTTGGCATGAATGCCATCTAGCATTTCTGGTACCAAAGCAACTGTCTCGATACCCTTAAAGTTAGAAACAAAGCCAAACTTCTTCGTATCTTTCATTAGTAGTCCCCCTCAAAATTGTTAAAGTTCATCCTTGAAATTGACTAAATTTTACCATAAAAAATGCCTTTTGTCAAGGGGTGAGGGCAAAATCGGTCATTAAACTACTCTCAATTCTTTACTAAATTTTTGAATAGATACATTATATATAGTACAATGATTATTTTTTATATTGAAAATTAATGGATTTTTTCAGATTTTTTCCTTATACAAACCAAAAGAAAAGAACTTAATTATTTTAAATTTAAATTAACTTAAAAACCGGGCAGGTCGTAAAGACCTGCCCGGATAAGGTTAGTTGGTGTAGGTAATCCATGCCCACGCGGCATCAGATTTACCAGCACAACTTTCGAGGCTACGGTAACTATCCCACGTATAGCCACCGCCGATCTGGAAGTGCCCCGAAGTATAATTGACTCCAAGGCCCCTCCCACCGTCAAGGTAACTGGCCGAAATAGCAAGCTTCCTATTTAGATATTGACACATGGAGTAATACGGCGTATTTACCGTATCATCCAAATCCGGACCTTTAAATTTTTGAACCATGTGGTTCACACTTAAAAGTCCGCCTTGCCACGGCACATAACCTAGGCCGATCAGTCCTGTCTTTACTGAATACTTTCCAGTAGCGATAAGATCATTCGGTAGGCCAGTGACTAGCGGTGAGTAATTAGCTGTCAACCGATCGCGTTCATAGCCGGCGGTAACGCCTAAGGTCAAATTCTTCTTCAATGGAATAACGGCTCCGAATCTTGCCTGGAATCGACTCTCGGCGCTACCCGAAATAAGACCGTCACCAACCGAGAAATGAAACTTATCCTGCGGTGTCATAGAAAGCCCAAACGCACTACCATTACCCGTTAAGCGTGAAACGGTCAGTTCCAGCGCCTCACCATCCAATTCCAGCGGCGCACCACCTGTAATCAATGCTGGGCGTTTATCCGAGCGAGTATTATAATGACTCACTCGAAAATCGTAGCGGCCAATTTTGTGATAAGCAGTTTGAATGATGGACGACACATACGGTCCCTGATCGTTATCGATACCCAGGTAATCCACCTCGGCACCTTGATCAGAACTGGTCGCAGCCATTGCGACAGACGTTGTTGCCGGATTAATGGACCAGGAGTAAGGGGAGACGGCGTCTGGGGTATAAAGCCCCATCGGACCATATCCGGCTTTCGGAAACATCCCCAATGACGGAGACTGAGCCTGCGCCACCAACGCGAATACGAGGATCACGAAGATCAAGAAGAACGAGCGAAACATTGTTTTACCTCTTTCGATTTTTAATTTTCCTCTTTCTTGAGGATGCCCTATCCTACCATAAAATAACAATTTTGTCAAGGCTATTCGAAAATAAAAAAACCTACCATTTAAGGTAGGGTTACTTGATTCTGTAAAAAAGCGTTGTGCATCCATCTCTCTCGTAAAAATTGAGTAAATTTTTGCCGCGAAGAACCTCACAATAAACAGGCGGGCGGCGATCACTCCACCTCTCAAGAATAACTTTTGTCCCTTTTACTGTCCAATAGAACCTTGCCTCATTGTCATGATTATCTTGTAAAAGTCCTGTATTGTCTGGATAGAAAGTTAAGGTAAAAATAGTAGTTAAAATGGTTTGAGTCCGCCAGGTACCAATACAACTGGGTCTACTAACTGTCGCAATAACTACAAATATCACCACAACAAGAACGCATGAAAGGAAGATCTTTCCAGCCCGATTACCAGAAGGCTTAAGGGCTTGACTCATAAATTTAGGCATCAGACACTTTGAGCATTGGGTTTCATGCTCAGACATTTCCTGTCCGCAATTACCGCATACATTTTTCATCACAAACCTCCTCTTCCAAATTGAATGACGGAAATTTGCCGCAACAAAGCTTTTAATGTGCATTAAACGTATTTTAGTCCACTATTGACTTTGAGTCAAGACTTTTTTATCTTCCCTCTTTTCTTCAGGTAAAAAATCGTGTATTATTAAATTGATAATTAATCGAATTGGAGTTTAAATGGAAAGCAAAATAAACCGAACGCTTATTAAAGATCTTGCAAAATTAGATGGCCAGGAAGTTTTACTTAAAGGTAGAGTTATTAATCTTCGTCTTTTAGGAAACGTTTCTTTTGTAATCTTGCAAGATTATACCGGGACAGTACAAACTGTTTGGGAAAAAATCGTTAAGGCTAAAGTTGGCGAAGCAGTTTCAATTAAAGGAAAAGTTAAACTGGAGCCACGCGCCAAAGGTGGGGTTGAATTAAGCGGCGAGGAAATCGAAACCATCTCAACTAATACCGAGGAAATTCCTTTTGATATTGCCGCGCGCGATATAAACTTAAACCTCACCACTCTACTTGATCTACGAACAGTTTCTTTGCGTCATCCAAAAATCCAAGCGGTCTTTAAACTCTATGATTTACTTCTTGAAGGCTACGAAAAAGCAATGCGCCAAGAAGGCTTCACTGAAATTAAAACCCCAAAAATTTTAGAAGCAGCCTCTGAAGGCGGTGCTAACTTCTTTAAAATCAATTATTTTGATAAAGATGCTTTTCTCGCCCAAAGTCCACAACTGTATAAACAAATTATGGTTGGTGTATTTGAACGTGTTTTTGAAATCGGCACGGTTTTTCGCGCTGAACCCCATTTTACTACCAGACATGTTAATGAATACGTTAGTCTTGATGCGGAAATGGGCTTTATTGAAAATTACACCGATGTCATGGCTATGCTAAATAAAGCAATCAAAGAAGTATTTGACCATATGCGCCAAAACGGCGAGGAGTATCTTAAAGCTTACAATGCTGAGATTCCAGAGGTACCTGAAAAAATTCCGAGCATTAAACTAGCAGATCTAAGAAAAATTGTTAAAGAAAAATACGGTTACGAAATTCCAGAAAATACCGACATTGATCCTGAGGGAGAAAGGCTAGCTTGCCGTTGGGCCAAAGAAGAATATAATTCGGAGTTTGTTTTTGTCACTAATTACTTTTGGAAAGACAAGCCATTCTACACAATGCCGTCGGACAAGGAACAAAACGAGACCGAAGGCTTTGATTTGTTATTCCGCGGGGTTGAAATTGCCACTGGTTCTCAAAGAATTCACGATTACCAAATGCTTATAGAGAACATGAAGGCCAAGGGTGTTAAACCAAATGGCCTAGAATTTTACATTGATACTTTTAAATATGCCATGCCACCTCACGGTGGATGGGGCTTAGGTTCCGAAAGGCTTATTCAATTAATTCTTGGATTATCGAGCGTTAAAGAAGCTGTTCTCTTCCCAAGAGATGTTAAACGGTTGAGTCCATAAATTAGCAATTCTCGATCAGCCAAAACAATGTTAAATACTAAAAAAGGGCGCCCGCAAAGGGTGTCCTTTATTTTATTTCGATTTGAGTTCTTTTTAAAAGTTTGCCATTATTATCATAAATTATCGCTTCATATTTACCTTTATCCAAGGGTAAAGTATTGATCGCTGTCCAGGCCGTTCGCCAAAAACCCTCGGGAGTTACTTGCAGATTAGAATCATAAATTGATTCTTTTTGACCAATTTTACGGAATACCACACGATGAAAAATCGAACTGTTATCTGGTTGATTTTTAACAATATTTTGACCAAAAACAAAATAGATTTCCAAATAATCGCGCGTTGAAAAAGTTGTTTGGCGATTTGGCGCCACATCATATTGATCGTAACGAAAACCCGCCCCCAAAAAACCTCGACGACTATATCCGGCAGGAAAATTACCTACCTTTACAACAATTTCTTTGAAGTAAACTCCAGCTTTATTACTATTGTTCGGCGAGTCTACCGGCTGCGGCACTACCCTTTCAAAACAAAAGGACGAAGTTATCAGCAGATTTGGTATTTCAATAAAATAAAAATATTTACCTGGCAGAATATTTTCATCAACCCAATTATACTGATAAGTAGTTTGACCGGCTGGGATTAGCTGTTCACTTTCACCAATAAGCTGACCATTGCGATAAACTTGAATCTTGGTTGGTTTTTTCAATTTTTGTTCAAATCTAACTTTAAGAGATATATCATACTGGGAGTTCGAGGTAGAAAATTCCGGCCACGGACAAAAGTTGTCCTCAGGCTTAACGCCATTGCGAGCCGCCACAGTTCTACCAGATTTAAGGGCTTCTATTAAGCTTTCTTTGGTTAATGGCCCATCCGACCAAACATAGGTAAATCTTGTTAATCTGTCCTTGGCTTCATAATCGCTGGCATTATGATAATCGCATCCGCTGGTAGCCAAAAGCCGTTGGCCCTTTGAAGTTAGACTACGAAAATGCATTAGATTATGCTCATAATACTGATTAGGCACATTAAAGAACTCCATACCATCAAGATTTTGGGCACTTTTATGATCAAAGGTGTACCGAGTCGGATTACCTTTAAACATTTCTAAGGATAAATCTTTGAATAAGCTTGGATGCGCTACTACCGCTACCAAACCTAGCTCTCTGATTCTTTTTAGAATCGCGTCTTGTGATCCTTCCTTAAATTGCAAATCCCAAATAGCTTGATCATAAGGCATCTCGCCTAGCGCAAGTAAATGGACTCCCACTCCTTCAAATTTACTACTGATCTCTGCTCCCCTCATAAAAACTAATTCTTTATCTTTTGCTCTCCCAATACCTAAAATATCTGCAAGGTCTAATGTTTTCCCAATCACAGGATCTTTTTTATCTTTCTGAACCAATTTTTTATCTTTATATAGTTTGTCGTAATGGTCGCAGAAAATCATATAATCGCAATCGAGCTTCTGGGCTACCCTTATTAAAGTCTCTTCAGTTTCACCGCCGTCTGATCTTGTTGAATGGATATGGATAATCCCCTTATACCACTTTGCCCAGGTGGCACCCGCCAAGAGCACCAAAACAAACACAAAGAAAACACGCACAGCCAGTTTCATCTACCTTACCTCCGTTGTTAAGTTGCACCCCTCATGACTTGCGAATATTTTACCATTTTCTAAGTTTAAATTCAATCATTTCTTTTAAAAACTTTTTTTATATGATAGTATAAGGTTGAAATTAGTAAAATGAAATGTTTTATATTTAACCTATAAAGGAATTTTATGACTAAAGAAGAAAAAATTGACGAACTCTTAAGCCGCGGTGTTACTGAAGTAATTGATTACGAACACTTAAAAAAAGCTTTACTTAAGGGTAAAACTCTAAGAGTTAAACTTGGAATCGATCCGACTAGTCCCAATATTCATATTGGCCGGTCAGTTTCGCTTTTAAAGCTGCGTGATTTTCAGGATTTAGGATGCAAAATCGTTTTTATTGTCGGCGATTTTACCGGTGTTATTGGCGACACGTCCGACAAAGAATCAGAACGCCCCATGCTTACCGAGGAAGCTGTTAAGAAAAATATGGCAAACTATGTAGAACAAGCCGCAAAAATCCTAGATATGGATAAAGTTGAAGTTCACTACAACTCCGAATGGCTTAAAAAATTAGATTTTAGTGAAATCGGAAACTTAGCCGATAAGTTCTCAGTGGCTGACTTTATTGCCCGCGAAAATATAAGAAAAAGGCTTGACGAAGGCAAGCGCGTCTCCTTAAGAGAAGTACTTTATCCTCTAATGCAGGGCTATGATAGCGTCGCGGTTAAAGCTGACGTCGAGATTGGCGGAACCGATCAACGCTTCAATTTATTGGCCGGCCGAACGCTTCAACCTGCTTATAATCAACCGTCGCAAGATATTCTGATGACCAACTTAATTTTGGGTACCGATGGCCGAAAAATGAGCTCTAGTTGGGGCAATACCATTAACCTTGCCGACGACGCACGCCAGATGTTTGGTAAAATTATGAGTATTCCCGATGAACTTATTGTGTCTTACTTTATTCATTGCACCCGTATTCCAATGGATAAGGTTAACCTATACGAGAAAGAATTAGCCGAACAGAAAGTTAATCCGCGTGATCTTAAACTTGAGCTTGCTAAAACTATTACCGCGCTATACCATGGCGAGCCAAAGGCCAAAGAAGAAATAGATTACTTTATTGAAACTTTTAGTCAAAAACAAACGCCTACCGATATTCCTGAAATAAAAATGGATAAAGACCAAGCCACGGTTTTTGAAATCTTAAGAAAAGCTTTTGCGGAAAATGAAAAAAGCAATAGTGAGATCAGACGTCTAATTTCTCAAGGCGGCGTAAGTTTTGATGGCGAAACTAAAAATAATGAAAAAGAAATTATTGAAATTCATGTAGAAGGGCTGACTCTTAAAGCCGGTAAATTAAATTGGTTTAAAATTAAAGCTTAAAAAGTAAAATAAATGGATAATTTAAGAGAGAATTTATTAACCTATATTGGTTATTGCCTTAAAAATGATGGGCATCTCTTTGATTATCAAAAATGTAGTAAAGTTTTTAAAGAACTAGAGATCTCTCACCACCTTTCAACACTACACAAGGAGTTTTCTTTATTAAAAAAAGAAGGCTTGATCGATTTTAAAACATATTACCACAAACCTTTTCCCGTCTTAACCCAAAAAGGAAGGTTAAATATAAGAACACGTCTGCCTTTTCGCCAATATGGACAATGGGATAATCATTGGCGTCTTATTACCTTCGACTTACCACAAAAAGAAAGATCTCATCGCTTAAAATTAATTCATAAACTTCAGGAATTAAACTTTGCCGAACTTCAGCCAAATGTTTATATTTCCCCTTATCCTCTTTCTTCTGTAATTATAAGTTTAACTAGAGACTGGGGTATTCGCCAATATCTAAAATTTTTTGAAGTTGCTAGCTCACCAGATGAAAAAGGTTTTGCAACAACTTGGAACCTAGATCAAATTGGTGAGTTTTATACTAATTTCACCAAAATTAAAATTGAGCCACAGGAAAAATATTGGCCGCTTATTGCCAAAAAATTAGAACGCGATTTTGCTAAAAATTATGGACTTGATCCGCATTTACCAAAAGAATTCCTACCTGCCGGATGGCAAGGCGAAGAAGCTTATAAAAAGTTCAAAGAGATCTCCAACTCTTACTAAAAAACGGCCCGCAGGGGTCGTTATTTGATTTTTATGTAATGATCTTCCTGACAGTCGAAGCTTGTAAGATCACAATAGTACTGCAATGTCCTTTTGCCTCTAAACTGCCAAAAAGAAAAAAGTTTTCTATTTTGCCAGTCAATACCATTCTGCGTTAGTTTGTAGGTTTTTTTACTTATACCGGTATCGTTATTCGGCGTAGTAATGATGTCATACAAACCATCATCCATTAGGGTAACCCAGTATGAGTTTTGACGATAGTACCAGATAAAAAGTAACTGTTGCGAGATTCGAACTGGTACAATGTAACATTCATCATATTCTCTACTTAACAGCTCTTTAGACACAATCTCTTTTGCTGGATATTCTATGGAAGAGTATCCATGGTCGGCAATTATTTGGTCAGCACCGTTAATCTTACCGCTTTTTTTGCCGAAAACTATAGCAATATCCAAATTCACAACGTCATCTGCCCTGCTGTTATACATCCATTTGACGTAATTTTCATAATCGTCTTGAAAGTATCTGTCTCCAAGTGTTTCTTGCACTTGACTCGGCTTCATTCCGATCATGTCAGGAATAAGCGGTTCTGGCGGGTCTTCTTCTCGGCTGGCCATGGCTTCTTGGGTGCCATTTGGATCATTGGCATATTCCTGTCCGACTCCCTCGGATGCGTCATCAGAAGCGTTATAATCTTCTGTGGTGCCAGCGATAGACATTGCGGCTCTCGTTCTGCTTTGTGCTGAGAGATGAGCCGCCACACCTGCACCGATAATCACTACCAAAGCGATTATCGCAATAACTTGCGTTTTCATTTCCTGTTTCCCCCCTCTTAATTGGTAAAGAGCAAAAGCTCCGCTATAGTATAGTACCAATTTAATTATATGTCAAGCGTTTTTAATAAAAAAGTACATGAAAAGCCCACCGGAGAGGGTGGGCTGACTAAAAAAATTGATATGATGTTGCATGACTAATGCCGGCTGGGCCATCCTTTAATAGCAAAGACCAGCCCTATAGCAAAAAGCAGTAAACTGGCTGAGGATCTGACCCCATGCACACATAGGGTAGCGATCATGATTAGCATGATCAAACACCCTACAATCAAAGCGCCAGGCTTATCGTCTTCCACTACCGGTTGAACGACTGCCTTGAATGGAATAGTGACCATCATAGGACCCTCCGCTCGCAACCAGGATGCATTTATATTAGTCCATTTTTAGCGAAAAGTCAATAGTTCAACCCTTTCTTAATAATTCATGCTGCGTTACAATAAAGTTATGTCAACTAAAGAAAAAAATAATAATCGTTATGAAAAGCTGGTTGAAGCTTCAACTTGGATTGCGATTATTCTTCTAATTTTTGGCGTCCGATTTCTGCCACAAAAACTAATCGATGAGGATACAGCCTATATTCTTATTGGTGTAATTATTTCCACTGCCTTATTATATTACTTGATAGTTTATAAATACTTTTCTCGAACTAATCGGCTTTATATTAAAAACATTACCGATATTATCCTTATTGGCATTTTAATCCACCTCCTAAAAGACTATGGCACTTTCTTCTATGCCTTATACTTTTTGCCGATTGCTGCCGCGGCTTTATCGCTAGAATTTATTAGCGCGCTGCTTATTGCTACAATCGCGGCGGTTTTTGTTACCTTCGAAATTTTCCTTAGCTCCCAGGATTTAATTAGCATGTCGAGTATTTTCCAACGATTATGGCAAGTGGGAATGATTATTTTTATGACTATTTTCTGCCGATTTTTGGCCTTGCAGATTAAGCAAGAGAAGAATTTAAGAGAAGAATCATTAGCCCGCCAGAAACTTTTAGAAGAAGAAGCGAAAAGGCAAAAGGAATTTTTAAGCCTGACCTCCCATCAACTCTATACACCGCTTTCAATCACCAGAGGTTTTACTTCAATGCTCTATGATGGTAACTTAGGTGAATTATCGGCAAAACAAAAAGATGCAGTAAAAGAAATTTATTCGTCCACCAAAAGAATGACAAATCTTGTTGAAGAACTTCTATCTATTTCGCGCATTCAATCAGGAAAATATAAAATTAATTTAGCAAAAACCGATCTTAAAAGTTTGTTGGAAAGTATAAACAAACAATTTACCCAAACACAATTAAAGCCAGGCCTTCAAATTGAAATGGAGTTGCCAAAAGAACTTGAAGAGGTAATGATTGATCAAGATAAAATTCGCCAAGTTATCTCAAATTTAGTTGATAATGCTGTTAAATATTCAGATAAAGGTAAAATTAAAATCAATGTTCAACAATACCAGAAAGAGACGTTAATATCGGTTTCCGATGATGGTAAAGGCGTCTCAAAAGAAGATCGGGACAAACTTTTCGAACCATTTTTTAGAGGAACGAATATCTTAGAAATCGATAACCGAGGCACCGGCTTAGGACTCTATATTGCCCGCTTGATTATTAACCACCATAAGGGTAAAATCTGGCTAGAGCCAAAAGAAAAAGGCGCTGAATTCAAGTTTAGTTTACCAAGATAAAACCAGGAGAATTTATGAAAATCTTAATTATTGATGACGAACAGCCAATCCTTAAAATGTATGCTGATTATTTTACCAGCCAAGGTATTGAAGCGCTCACTGCCGAAGACGGCGATAAAGGACTCGATCTAGCCAGAACCAACCAACCTAATATTATCTTATTAGATATTATTATGCCGAAGTTAAATGGGTTAGACGTCCTAGCAAAAATTAAAACCGACAGCGATCTACAGAAAATTCCGGTTATTTTACTTACTAATTTGGCAGAGGAGTGTTCAGGACAAAAAGCTAAGGAATCGGGTGCTGCTTGTTATCTGGTTAAAGCTCAAACTGAACCAAAAACGGTTTTAGAAAAGATTAAGGAAATTTTAGGTTAATATTATTAAGCATAGAAAACAAAAAATACCTTTTAAAAAGGTATTTTTTGTTTTGATTATCTTATTGTTTAGCTTAGCATTCGATTTTTAATCAAATACTGCCAAGCGTTTAAAGCAGCTTTTGCTCCCTCGCCCGCTGCAATCACGACTTGTTTTTCTTTGACATCAGTTACATCGCCCGCCGCAAAAACTCCAGGAATCGAAGTCTGATTTTCCAAATCAATCTTGATTTCTTTTAGTTCATTCAACTCTACAAGATTAGCAACAAAATCGGTTGAAGGCGTCCAACCAATTTCCACGAAAATTCCATCACAACTGAGCTCTTTGTTTTCACCCGATTTAAGATCTTTGTATTTGATACCCTTCATAAACTGTTCGCCAAAGATCTCCATTATCTGTGCTTCGTGAATAACCTCAATTTTTTTAGACTCTTTAATATGATCTTTTCTCACCTCATCACCCTGAAAATCAGGATTGAGGTTTAGCATATAAATTTTAGAAGCGTATTTTTCAATCTCAATTGCCGAGTCAAGCGCTGAATTGCCGCCACCCGCAACCGCCACAATTTTTCCATTAAAAAGCGGTGCGTCACAAATCGCGCAATATGCCACACCTTTACCAAGAAATTCATCTTCACCCGGCACTTCGAGTTTGCGTGGCATTTTTCCTGATGCAATAATAACGGTTTTAGTTTCAAAAGTTTCATCTCCGGCTTTGATTAAAAAAGTTTTATCTTTTTTAGCAATTTCTTCAACTGCCAAGCCGCTTTTACTTTCCACTGCAAGAGATTCAATCTGATCCATAAATTTAGCCAAAAGTTCTGGACCGGAAATCTTTTTAAAACCAGGATAATTTTCCATTTCCGCTGATTTAGCCGCTTGGCCGCCAAATTCTTCGGTAATCAACAGTGTTTTTAGCTTTTTACGAACTAAATAAATGGCTGCTGTAATACCAGCCGGTCCCCCGCCGATTATAATTGCATCATACATAGCACTCCCAAATAGTTAAAAGTGTAAAGTAAAAAGTGAAAAGCTTAATTCAAATTTGCTTAAAAAACTTTAAACTTTCACTTGGTAAGTTTTTAAATTATTCTTTAATTGCTTCGTTTAATTCTTTAATCAGTTTTTCCGGGTCGGCGCCATGATGCTCGGCACCTTCGGCTAAGGTTTCTTCTTCGGCCATTAAACACCCTAAACAACCGACATGAAAATTTTTCGCCAGCACTTCTGCTGTTTCCGGATATTTCTCCAGTACTTCAGCGATAGTCATTTCTAAAGTTATTTTCATCTTATGCTCCAATGTTAAAAAGTAAGTATTTATTATAAAAATAAATCTATTTAAAACTTTCTACTTTATACTTTATACTTTATACTCAGTATTATACTTCTGCTGGTTCTGCATTTTCAGCGGTTTCTTCAACCCAACTAATTGCGTGGGCCGGACAATCATCAATTGCGGCCTGACAGTTACAAGTCTCGCAACCACTAGCGTCTTTAACATAACTCTTACCATCTTCTTCGCCAAGAGCAAAAACAGCCGGACAAGTGGAAACGCATAGTCCGCAACCAATACATTTTTCCGGGTCAACAGTTAAACCTTTTTTTGTTTCTTCAGCCATGATTTTATATCTCCTTTTCTCCTTTAAGTTTACCGAATTTATAAGAAAATGCAAGTAAATCTTCTAATCCAGCTTTTTAAATCAAAGATGGTAATTTTAACCTGATCTAAAACTATACAAGTTTTTATAATTTTCTGTTTGTCATTCTGGACCGGTCCACCAAAAGACGAGACAGAATTCGGAATCTATACCTAGATCCCCGATGTCGTCTCGCCAGCAGGTGAACGACTCGAGGATGACAAAAAGAAGAAAAATAAGGTATTTTATACCACTTTTTTATTACAGAGCCATAAAACTATTGACTTTTAATCAAAAAATGCTATGATTGTTTATTCCAGAACCTCGAAAACTAAAAATCTGCAACCACAGTAAATCATCTGCTAGTGGCTTGACGACAATGCTATCAGAACGCTTTAACAATAGCTCTTCTTGTAAAGGAGGAAGAAATGGCTGTTACTGACGTATGCCTTTTGATTGGTGCGATGATTGACCGTACCGAGCTGTTTCCTGATCTCGATTTCAATGATATTCATACTGGTTGGCGCATAATGGGGATTGATAACCATGGCCAGCCTTATAATATCGAAAGCGAAGATGAAAGAAACCTTTATCGCGATATGGATATGCTACATAATCCAATATGGCCATCAAACCCACGAAGTATTGAGAAAGAAATCAATGATATCTTTCTCATCGATCAGTCGCCATACAAAGGTGCACTGGGGAACGATGTCATTCTCGGAGTCTATCTGACCAAAGAGGAAGATGGCTTTCTGGACGCAACGTTCTTGATTGAAAAGTCTGATTTAATAAAGCAAAGAATCGATGATGTTTCAAGAATTCTTATCAGCAGAGGCTTGCCAAATGCAGTAAAAATCTGGGTTGTGGCAACACCACACCTATAACCCGCGAAAGCGACGAGAAACCCAAGAGTTTCCGCCCGCTTGCGGGTTTTTACTTTTTTCAACCACAAACCAACCTCGTAGGTTGGTTTATAGGTCTCTTAAGCCGGATAATAAGATTAAAATCAGCATCTTATTTGACATAGAGCCCTGCGATCCTTTACATTCCTATAGAATTATGCTATACTTTATATTAGTCAAGTTATTGCTCTTAGTCGAAAATCTTCTATGGGCAAATCGCATTGCTCATTGATTTTCCGATTAATTTCGAGTCTCAAATACAGCAATTCGAAGTTAATTAATTATCCGCCAGAGGCGGACAGAAGGAAAATCATGTATAACAACAATTCCAGAGGTAGTTTTGGTAGAAGCCGAAACTCAAATTTCAAATCAAACTCTAGTTCAAACGGATCAAGACCGTTTTCTTTTAGATCAAATAATCGCGGCAAATCTAGAAAAGAAACTTTCCGTGGCGAGCGGATTGATGTTTCAAAGTTTATAAGAAAATCAATTCAGCCCTCAGAAGCCCAGGTCGTTGAGATAAAAAATTCATTTAAAGATTTCGCGCTCTGCAAACCTCTTCAAGAAAACCTTAAAGCTAGAGGCTACACCGCCCCAACCCCGATTCAAGATCAATCAATTAAACATATTATTGATGGTAGAGACATTATTGGCCTAGCAAACACTGGGACTGGTAAAACAGCGGCGTTTTTACTGCCGTTAATCAATAAAGTCTACCTTGATCCTTCGCAAAAGGTCATAATTATCACGCCTACCAGAGAACTGGCTTTTCAAATTGAAGAAGAGCTCAGAAAATTCTCTTGGGGCATGCGAATCTTTTTTGCTTGTTGTGTTGGTGGCGCACCGATCTTTAAACAGATTACCAATCTTCGCCGCAACCCAAATTTTGTCATTGGCACGCCAGGTAGAATCAAGGATCTAATTGAAAGAGATTTTATCAAATTAAACGAATTCAATAATGTGGTTTTAGACGAAGTCGACAGAATGCTTGATATGGGCTTTATTGGAGCAATTACCGAAATGCTTAAAGAAATGCCTGTTAAACGCCAGTCGTTATTCTTTTCAGCAACACTTCCGCCAAAAATTCGCGGTTTTATTGGCCAGTTTTTGGACAGACCTATAACAATTGAAGTCAAAACCGGCGATACAGCCGAAAATGTTGATCAAGACGTCGTCAGATTCGAAGGTGAAGCAACTAAATTCGACCAGTTGCGGAGTCTCCTAGAAGCGCCGGATTTCCAAAAAGTCTTAATTTTTGCCGAAACCAAGATGGAAGTCGAACGCCTTACCACTAATCTTTTAAATAATAAGTTTAAAGCCGAATCGATCCATTCCAATAAAAATCAGTCCCAACGTTCAAGAACATTGCGACAGTTTAGGACTGGCGATATTAATATTATGGTTGCAACCGATGTGGCTGCTAGAGGATTAGATATTAAAGATGTCACTCATGTTATAAACTATACGATTCCTCAAACTTATAACGACTATATTCACCGTATCGGTAGAACTGGCCGAGGTGCTAGCATGGGTAAAGCCCTCACCTTTGTCGAACAAAATAAGTTCTAAATTGCACTGATCATTTAAAAATGCCCGCAAATAGACTTTTAATCTATTTCGGGCATTTTTTTTTGAAAACTTTTAACTTAAATCTTATCGAGTTCTAAAAATTCATCAAATTTTATTTGAGCTACAAAATCGGGCATATGGCTCACCATAATCACAGCGCCAGCATAGTCATTGATTGCCTTGGCAATAATTGGCAAGTGACGGAAGTTGATATGGTTAGTTGGTTCATCGAGAATCAATAAGCCAGGTTGCATTAACATAATTCTAGCAAAACTCAGCAAGCCTTTTTGTCCTTCCGATAATTCGTTAATCTTGTGCCCCATTAAATCTCCGGTAATTAGAAACCCCGCAGCAACCGAACGCATATCTTGTAAATCCATCCCTTGAGGCAGAACACTGGAAAGTGAATCAAAAACCGTTTGGTCGAAATTAAGATTCGAAAAATCCTGGCTATAATAACCGACACGAACCTCATCTAAGATCTTTGCGTCTTGATTATTACCGCTTACAAGCGAGCGCAAAAAAGTACTTTTACCAATCCCGTTTGGACCAGTCACCAAAAGATGAGTACGTTTGCGAATAATTTTTTCAATTTCTTTGGTAATCGGCTCATGGTTACGAATAACTTTTATGGCATTAATTTTAACAATCTCACCGGCAATATCCTGAGCGGGCACAATAAACTTTCTAATGGTCTTATCTTCACGTCTCACATCAACCATATTTTCTTCCATTTCAGCTGCTTCATCTTTAAGTTTTTTGGCTAGCTGTCTCATTTTGCCGCCCTTATGAGCAAAAAAGTTTACCTTCTCTTTGCGGTCAATAATCGATCTTCGAAGCTGAGCGTTTTTCATTTGTTCCCGCTCAATTCTCTTGGTAATTTCTTCCACAACCGAGTAATAATCGCCAACATATGTTTCAATTTTATGAGTAAAATTATCTAAATAAATAACGCCTTCGGTAAAGCAGTTTAAAAAATCGGCGTCATGAGAGATCACAATAACAGTTTTGTTGTACATCACCAAGAATTCAATCAAATGATTAATGCCGGCCTGATCCAAATTATTTGTTGGTTCATCCAGCAAAAGAATGTCTGAATTTTGAATTAACGCAAAGGCCAATAAAAGCCTGGCTTGCTGACCACCGGAAAGATTACCAATAATTCGATCGAGTGACAAATCTAAATTCACCGCCGTCATAACCTTATAAATTCGGCTAATTAAATCTGTTGGACGAGACTCAAAAGCTTTGGCAAAGTATTCTTCAATTGCTAAACTCAAATCTTCCCGTGCCACCACCTGGCGAGCCGTCGCGATTGTCGCCTGATTAGTAATAGATATTTGGCCGGATTTCGGTTTTAATTCGCCAGTGATTAATTTAAATAATGAGCTTTTGCCTGCCCCATTTTGTCCCATTAGGGTTATTTTAGCCGATTTTCTAATACTAAAACTCGCGCCATCTAAAATGGGTTTATCGAATTGATATTCAAATTTAACTTCATCAAACCGTAAAATTACTTCTTGATTTGCGTCTATACTCAAAATACTCCTTAGATTAATAAAAAAGGTCGCCAGAGCGATGTAATTAATATACCATATTTCTTTAAGAAAAGATAGGGGCTCAGCCTTGCCCTCTACCCCTTGACTTTTCAGGTTAGATATGGTATAATACTTAATTACCGAAGATATGAATTTTAAAAGGAGGAACCAATATGGCTGGTACCATGGTGAGAGTTGTTAGAACAACTTTGCCAGTCGAATCGACACTTGAAAGTCATGAAATGGCCATACGCGAAGTGGTCTGCGATTTACTGAGTAATTGCATGCTAGTCGACTCTGCCAATACGACAGTAACTTTACTGCCCGAATCGAAGCAAGTAATGTATGTTACAACTATGACTTTCTGTAAAGTAAAATAACACCCGCGAAAAACGGAAAAACCCGTTAACCGCGGGTTTTTTCATATCAAAAAAACAGGCTTAAAATATTACTCTTCGAACATAGTGAGAAGTTCTCACCTTTGATTTGAACAATAATATCTTCAACCCTGTTTTCATATTCCTATTTTGGTAGTATTAACCCCACTTCGCTCTTCGGCAAGCTCAGAGCTACGCAGGGCAAGCAAGGCGCATTCCATACCGTTCGAAAAATAATTTTGGATTTGGATTTTGAGATACCAAATTTTCCATTAATAGAAACGCCTATACCACTATAGACTTCTTGGTTGAAATATGATAACCTTTTAGTAATCGTACATCTACAAAAGAGGAGATGATTCAATGTTTCTTACCAGGCATCAGCCATTAGATGGAGTTGTTTTGACTTCTTGTGGTTGGGAGAGCTTGCAGCCTATTCCAAACCTCTCAACCAATCCGACTATCGAATATTTCGAGATAGGACATGGCCGGCGTGAGTTCTGTGATGAATTCCTGCGCGGTATTGGCATGACTGCCAATATGACTGGTTATAATGCCAATCTTCTAGAGTCATCGAGTCCAAAAGAAGACCGTTTCTTCCGCCAAGCAAGAATCTGGTTTGAAAATGGCCGTAACGAAGATCAAACCAAACCGCTCGGCGATTTTATTTGGGATTTTATGGACAGCGAACAAGCCTGGCTCCGTGAGCAGGGCGGAAGCATGATGAAGAAGGTTTATGGCGAGGAATACATCTATACCAGCTTCTGGCTTAACTTCGGCTTAATGCGCGAATCTGGCATCAAAATGTTTGGCGACCAAGGACCTTGGGCGTATACCGAATGGCGCATCTGGAGCTATCCACATTTAACCAGCGCTTAAATGACAGTATTCAATCTAATATCAACCGATCAATGTCGACAAAAACCGACTCATGATCGGTTTTTTCTTACTGAAAAACAGGCCTAATATCAACATTTTTGTTATATTTTAAACCTGTTTTCATATTCCCATTTTTGGAATTTGGCCCCACTTCGCTCTTCGATAAGCTCAGAGCTACACAGGGCAAGCAGGGCGCATTCCACGCCGTTCGAAAAATTATATTGGATTTAGACTTCGATATTCCTAAATTCCCGTTATCAGAAAGAACCCTATCCACTTTAACAGATGCCTATTCTATGGTAGAATCCTGATAGGAGGAAAGGATATGAAGATTGCTTTTATTACCACCAACAGATCAAAATTTGATGAAGTACAAAATCTATTCAAAGATTACGGCATAGATGTCGAATGGGTTAATCGCAAATACGAAGAAGATAACGAAGATCCTATCGAGGAAACGGCAAGAAAAGCATCTAAAAAGCTGGCGGACAAACTAAATATGCCGATCATTCTGGAAGATACTGGACTATTTTTTGAGGCATATGATGGTTTCCCTGGCCAATCTCCAAAATTCGTCTTCAAAACGCTTGGTTATAAGGGGATATTCAAGCTTTTAGAAAGCGAAACAAGAAAAGCCTTTTTCCAAACATCAGCAGCATATTGTGAACCTAATAATGAGCCGAGGTTGTTTAACGGCATAATGAAAGGTGAAATTACTGCCGAAATCTACAATGCTGATAATAGAGAATTCGATTTTATGCCATATGATCGAATCTTCATTCAGGAAGGTGAAGAAGTAACTATTTCTGATATGACAATGGAAAAGAAAAATACTCTTTCCCAGCGATCAAAAGCCTTCCGAAAACTTGCTGAATTTCTGCAAACAAAGAACTAAAACTTACCCGCAAGGCCTCGACTTCTGCGGGTTTTTTCATATTTAAAACAGGGTTAAAATATTACTCTTCGAACATAGTGAGAAGTTCTCACCTTTGGTTCGAACAATAATATCTTCAACCCTGTTTTCATATTCCTATTTTGGGAATATTAGTACCGTGTACGGGAATCGGAACGCTTGCCTAAAGGCGTGATCTCCTGGATGAGAACCAGGTATCCTTAGCCACTAGCCCGCTAGTCGCGGGTCCGCGTTTAGCGGAACGAACTTTTCAGCGCCCCTGCGACAATGTTCGAACTTGGTTTTTAAGAAAAAATACGATAATTAATCTAAAATATAAAACTTAACCAAAAATAGATGGCACCAATTAAAAATATTACCAACCCCCAAAACACTTGCCCGCCTTTAAACATTTGAGCTTTTTTATTGACTCGCTCTGGAAAAGCAATTTTTTCAATTCCTTTAAACAAAGTAATCCATCCCAAAATTGTAACTACTACGGGCCAATCTTTAACCCAAACATTATGGGCTACGACTGTCGCTAATCCTAACAAAAATGTGATGTAGCCAGTGGAAATGGTAATGATTTTATCTTCAGTATATTCTATGACGCGACCCAAAAATTTCGCTGTTACTGATGATAGTCCTAAAATCATAAATAAACTACCCCAAAACCTTGCTAAAAAAATTGTTATTTCCATACATACTCCTTTGTTCTAATTTATCAGTAATTCAGTAATAAAAATAGGCCCGAACCCCAAATGGGATTAGAACCTATTTTTTCCTGTTGATTATTGATTAACTTTTTATTAACAGGTTTGGCAGCGCGGACGGGAATCGGAACGCTTGCCTAAAGGCGTGATCTCCTGGATGAGAACCAGGTATCATGGCTTAATTGCCAATTAGTTGGTACCGTGTACGGGAGTCGAACCCGTGGTCTCCTGGATGAGAACCAGGTATCCTAGGCCACTAGACGAACACGGCATTGATCAATTGGCAATTAATCGCGGAAATTTTTACTGCTTTAAAAATTATTGGCCACTAGACGACCGCGCCAGATATTTAAACTATACCATATCTTAATAGCTTTTTCCAGTGCTTTTCGGTTATCTCAAATAAAAATATAAAACAAATATTAGAATTTGCTCTTTTAACTCTAGATTCCGGTTCTAGGTACCCCACCTGGCCGGAATGACAACCAAAGTCTTTATTGTCTTTCTAGCAATGTCATTCTCGACCGGAGGGCCTCCGGATCGGGAATCTTTACCTAAATGTTTTCTAAGATCCCCGATCTCCGATTACCATCGCTTCACGTCGACTATTTAAAAGCACGGAAATTCGAAGTCGAGAGTGACATTTATTAATACCAATAAACTCACATAAACCAACCGGATTGGTTCATCTTATTGGCAAAATATGGTATAATGAAGGCTCAAGAATTTTATTACTCTAATTCAAAATTAAATTTATTAATTTGCCCGCAAAAGCGGGTCAGAAAGGACTACTATGAGTTGGATTATTGCGATTATTATCGGCGCTGTTATTGGCTGGTTGGCCAGCTTAATTATGCGAACCGACGAACAGCAGGGTTTATTGTGGAATATTCTTGTCGGTATTATTGGTGCTCTTTTAGGACGTTGGCTTTTTGGAAGTGTTTTAGGAATCGGCTCGGCCGAAGCTGCTGGTACTTTTAGTCTTTTGGGTATTCTTTGGGGTGTAATTGGCGCAGTTATTCTTATTGCAATTCTAAAAGCTGTCCGCGTCTTGCGTTAATAAAAAAGTCAAAGCCAAAATTCAAGGAAAACTATGACTCTTGAAGAAATATTTCTACTCACCAATACGATTTCAGCAATTGTCGCCACGATTTTCTTTCTATTTCTGATAATTTTTAGCGCCTTTATGGCCGCAAAAGTTGAGGCAATTATTAATAAAATTGGATTTTTAGTCAACAAAAGCGTAATTGCCAGCGAAGTGGCCGAAGCTTTCGTGGCTAACTTAGTCAGTAAATTTAAGAAAAATTAATTAGTAAAGGAGAACTATGAATTGGTCAGACTTTACCAAAGGCTTAGTTGTCGGTGCAGTGACGGGGGCAATCGGCGGCGTTCTTTTTGCTCCAAAATCGGGCAAAGAAACGCGTCAAGAAATTAAGGATTATGCCTCAGATATTAAAGAAAATGTCAGCGAAAAAATATCCGATCTAGGCCAAGTGACACGCGATAAGTACAATGCAATTGTCGACGCTGTTGTTGGTTCATACGAAGATGCTAAAAAAATCAGTGGACGCGAAGCCGAGGAAATGCGCCGCGACTTAAGAAAAAACTACGCTAAAATTAGAAATACATTTGAAGAATAATTATTAAATGCTCCTCTTTAATTTTCCGGCTTAAAAGCCAACATTACTTCACCAGAAAAGAACTTACTCCTCAGCATCATCTTAATCCTAGAACATGTTCTAAATAAAGGAGGGGCACACCAAGTGACGATCTTCTTCACTATTTGCTCATATAGGCATGATAATAGCAGTCTAAAACCAGTAGCACCGATTATTAAAAGTTTTTTGGAGGAGAAAAATGCTCAAAACTCTCGAGAAGAATCAAGTTCAGTTACAAATCGATTCCATCACCCTAAACGGTAAATTTAATATGCCAGAGAATGCTTTAGGAGTAGTTATCTTTACTCACGGTGCCGGTAGCGGTTGGCAAAGCCCACGCAATAACTATGTGGCCAAATATCTAGAGGCTAGAGGAATTGGGTCATTAGTAGCAGGACTATTAACAGAAGAAGAAGATCGGATCTACGAGAATCGTTTTGATATAGACTTATTAACCCAAAGGCTTCAGGCTGCCACTAATTGGGTTTTACTAAAAACGCGAAACTCAAAATTACCAATCGGCTACTTTGGTGCCTCGACCGGTGCAGCAGCTGCAATTAAAGCGGCAGTAGCTTTTGACTCAAACGTCAAAGCTTTAGTCTCGCGTGGCGGCCGGCCAGATTTAGCCTGGTACGAACTCCCCCTAGTCAAAGTACCGACGTTACTAATTGTCGGTGAAAATGATCCGGAAGTCTTGGAATTAAATAAACAAGCATTTTTCAGATTAAAAACAACTAAACAATTAGAAATAATCCCCAAAGCCGGACACCTTTTTGAGGAGCCAGGTACGTTAAGACAAGCCGCAACTCTTACCGGCGACTGGTTCGAGCAGTATTTGTGCTCAGACGTAAGATATTAATTACCAGTTAATTAAACTCCCGGAAATAATCACTAGAACAATCTGCAAGATTAGTATAGTACTCATTATTAGGCCTAACCAATTCACTAAGGCTAGGGCTTTTTTATTTTCAAGTTTGAAATTTAAAAACAGCAATATAAAATTTATTAATATAATTAAGCCGATCCAAGGGGAAAAATTGCCATAAGGACCCGCTAGCGATAGAACAAAGAAAACGCTATAAATTATTAGGCTTGTCATAAGAATAAGTTTACTAATAAGCCCGATTCTATTTTTTGATGACTTAAAAAAACTTAAAACCACTAGGCTAATACTAAGCGGCAAACCAATAAATAATCCTATTCCGCCTAAAAGCTTAGCAACTCCACAATAAGTTATACCATAACTACCCGGCCCGCAAGAAACAAGCGATTGTACAATTAGAAATATAACCGAAGCCAATAAAACCAAACCAGATATTTTTTTCATTCATCTCCTTACTTAATTTTATCAGGTTTTGGCTAACAAAAAAACGTAAACAAAAAAAGACCCTGGAGTCTCTTTTTGTAAAAAAATTTAAATTATTCGACTGCCTCTTCATCCTCATCTTCTTTTTTGCATTTTTCCGCGCAGCCACAGGTACAATCATCTTCACATTCACAACAATATATACATTTACTGGCCTCACAGGCGCACTCTGTTTCTTCATCTAATGGCATGCCGCATTCACATTTTTTCTCGTCGTCCATCTTCCCTCCTGTTAGTGTTTGTAAATAAAACACTGTTATTTTAATTGCATTACAAATAACTTAATAGTCTTCCGTATTATTGGTTAACAAACGGAAAATCTGCACTAAAATTGCCAACCCCGTGACAGCCATACTTACAATTAAACCGTATTTAATAATTGTAGGTAAATCTCGGCTTAATCCGCTAAAGTCAAAGGGGAATGTAGTATAAAGAGTATAAATAAAGGTAAAATTGATACCGTTCAAGATGATTTTTAGAAGATACTTAAACCAGCCGGCATCGTAGATAATAAAAAGTAAATTGGCAAAAATAACCGCACCTATAGAAATATTTAGAATCCAAAGCGAAGCAATAAAATTACTGGCAAGATATGGAACTTTCCAAGCTAAAAGGTTATTAAAGACATATAATAAACCGGCATTAACAATAATCGCCCAAATATAACCGCTGATTGGATTACGATACTCTTCGCGCGCCGATTCAGCCCGAATTTGGTCTTCCTCATGTTTTGGCCAATCAAATCGGTTAGTTTGGTTTTCCGCACCAGACTGATCCTTTCCCCAGGGACGATTTTGTTCAAACATATTTACTCCAAATTCCTTTATTAATACCATAATAAGCTAAGTGTGAAGATGTTTCAATAAAGTTTGAATTCCAATAGTTCTGATATTTCCTAGCTAATTCATAGTTAACTTTAGATATAAAGTTAATACTAAAGGTGTCATTCCGGAAAGGAGGGGCTCCTTATCCGGAATCTATAAGTTAACCCACACAAGAGATTGATTTTGGCTTTTTTAGATCCTGAATATCGGATTGCATCCGGTTTCAGGATGACAAATAGTACGTTACCGGTCACTTAAAGGGGCCTTCCTACAGAAACTAACCAATTAACTAGACGTGGATATGGGTTCTTATTTTAACGGACCACCCCATGGGCCGTTGAAAGTGATTATTAAAAATACAAAAAAAGACGGCTATGAACCGTATTTTTCTTTTCTCCCGGGCTTGGATTCGAAGTTGTGGGCCCTTACCCCAAGTCTGGATTCGCGCTCAAATATTTTTACGTAAGCTAAATCTGATTCTTGCTTAAACTTGGCACTAAAACTTTACCTTTATCATGCTGGGTTCTCAACTCAAGCAGAAAAGAAAAAACAACCAAAATTTGGTTGTTTTTTCTTTTCTCCCGGGCTTGGATTCGAACCAAGAACCTTCTGCTCCAGAGGCAGACGTCCTACCGTTAGACGACCCGGGAATATAGTTTAACTAACAACTGACAAAATATAACAAACAACAGAAAACCAACAATTCTTAGAAAATATTGTTCGACCCGGATGAAATCCGATGGAGAACTATATTTCAAAAGAAATTCCGCGACGAATGAAATTAGTCTGCTATAAACTTCTCGACTCCGCTTCGCTTCACTCGAAGAATAATGATTTCAATATTCGCGTTAACTATTAATCAGTTGTATATTGGTGATTATTAACTATTCGCCACTATATTAATTGGATTATCTTGCTGAAAGGCGCGGATGTTTTCGATAGTGGTGTCCATAATGCGCTCAAGTGCTTCATCGGAATTAAAGGCGTTATGCGGGGTAATAATTACGTTTGGACGACGCATTAGGATATTATTGGCAAGACTTACCATCATCGAACGTTTCGGAAAATGCTTGGAAAGAATCTGCATATCTTCTTTAATACTGCCTTCATCTTCCAACACATCAAGTCCAACACCAGCTAAAGTGCCATTTTCCAAAGCCGGCAAAAGTTCCGGTGTATCAATTAAACCGCCGCGCGCCGTATTAACTAAAATAGCGCCTTTTTTTATTTTGGCTAAGGTTTCTTTCTTGATCAAATGATGTGTTTCAGCTGTATGGCGCATATTTAACGATATCACATCGGAATTTGCCAATAATTCATCAAGTGTTACGTATTTTAAGCTAAAATCTTTAATTAAGCTTTGATTTTGGTTTATATCGTAACCAATAATTTCCATTCCTAAACCATGAGCAATCGAAGCAACTCTGGCACCAATTTTACCGGTTCCGATAATGCCAATGGTCTTACCGAACAAATCGAAGCCTCTTAAACCATCAACATTAAATTCGCCGTGGCGAACCTTATCAACGCTGGGAATAATTTTTCGTGAAAGCGCTAAAATAAGAGAAAAGGCATGTTCAGCGACCGTATTTTCACCGTAATTCGGCACATTAGCCACCAAAATTCCCCGTTCCTCACAAGCAGTTAAATCAATATGATCAAAACCAGTTGAGCGCGTTATCACCAATTTAAGGTTTGGCATTTTCTTGAGCAAACGCGCATCAATTTTAGAATAAATAAAAGTCGCTAAAACTTCAGTCTGACTCACATCTTCTTCAGAATCAGCATTCAACGTGCCCGTTAAAAATTGAAGCTCGCAATCAGCCAGTGCTTTTTCGAAATAATTTTTTTCCCACTCTTCCGCTTCGCAAAATGTTATAAACATATAATGATAATTTCTAATTTTTAATTTATAGGACTTCGTCCGCGGAAATTTGCTTTCGCAAATTATAATCAAATTCTAATTTTTAATATTTAAACATTAAGTCATTCTAATTTCAATAGAAATTTAAAATTAGAAATTAAAAATTAACTGCTTTTTCTGTTATTTATTCGCTTCGTATAATTTTTTATAAACATCAAACTTTGAAGCAAAAAAGGCTTCAGCATAGCCCTTAATATTATTAATTTCCGCCCGATATTGATTTAGACCAATAATCGCATCGGTGTAACCACGCGAATCAAGTTGACTTTTATGCGCTTCGCAGGCAGAACGCTTGCTTTCAATTTCATTATTAATCGGTACTACTCTGTTAGGACTAATCGGCGTCCAAACTTCATAGGCCCAAATTTCCCCTTCGAATCCGCCCAAGTCTGCAACAGCCTTAATTAAAACATCATTTGCCGCCCGGTGATCAGGATGATTATCAAGAAACGATGGCAAAAAAATTATATCAGGTTTAAAATTTTTTATCAAGTTCGAAACAGCCTTAACTGCCACACGACTTGCGCTCAACTTACCATCGGGATAGTCATAAAATAATTGTTCTTTAACTCCCAAAATCTCGCCAGCGCGTTTTGCTTCTGATTTTCTGGTTTCAATTAGAGTCAAATCTTTTCTCGCAACATTTTCTTCTTTTACACCACCCTCGCCATTACAAAGATAGGCCACAGCCACATCGGCCCCGCCCTCGGTTAGCTTAACAATAGTTCCGCCAACACCAAAAATATCATCATCAGGATGAGGTGAAATTATCAAGACTTTTTTAAACGCAAATTTTTCAACAACTTCACGATGATAATTAAACTTAAACGTTTTAAAATACAGATTGAACCCAAGTACTTTTCTTAGACTATTCTGGGATAACAGGATTGCTAACCACTTTTTCATAGAGATTCTCCAAGTCTTTAATCATATCGGTCAAATCAAATTTTCTTTTTGCTTCTTCGGCTGCAAATCTGCCCATACTTTTAGCTTTCTCTTGGTCGCGCAGAAGTTCTAGAATTGCCGCCGAGAGAGCCTTTGAATCATGCGTTGGCACCAAAGTTCCAGATTTGCCATCGGTCACCACTTCTGGTATTCCCCCAGCATTCGTGGCGACAATTGGCAAACCTACACCCATTGCCTGAACTATTGCTAAACCAAAACTCTCAGAAAGCGAAGGTTGAATATAAAGATCGAAATTAGTTAAATATTTTTCTACGTCCGGCACAAAACCGGTTAATTTCACATTATTTTTTAATTTCAATTTTCTAATTAGTTCAGCTAATTTTTTCTTCGAAGGACCATCCCCGATTATTTCTAAATGCACCCCAGGAAATTCTTTTTTAACTTTAACGATTGCCTGAATTAAAAATTGCATTCCTTTGAGAGGATTAAGTGTCCCAACAGAGGTTAATCTGAATTCCTCTTTATTTTGGAAAATATCTGCCTTGTGCTTTGGCGGTTCAACGCCATTATAGATAACTTTGATCTTGCTACTACGAGAAACCCCAGATTCAACCATAAATTCTTTAACCGCTTCGGAAACAGCAATATTGGTAGTAGTAAATATATCAAAAAACCAATTACCAAACATATGAGCTGAACGGAGCAAAGGGTTATTTATACTATAATGTTTAGTCCAAAGATGCTCAGTATAAACCACGGGAATATTGAGACCAATCGAAGCAAGTCGGCCTAAAGCACCCGCTCTAGTGCCATGGACATGAATAATATCGGGTTTTAGAGAAACCATCTCTTTTCTGAGTTTTCCAATAGCTTTACAATCAAGTCTCGAACGCATTTGGACCAAGTCTAAATCAATATGTCTTTTAAGCTTTCTAATTTCTCCTGCCAATGGGCCCGGAGGACAAATTGCATGAATTTGAAATTTATCCAAATCTAAATTTTCTATTACCGATAAAAAGTGCCTCGGAGCACCAGCTAAAGATGAGTCACCAATAATTTCCAAGATACTAATTTTCATATTGATAGCCCTTGGGAATTTCCGCGACAAGTACTCTTGTCCATAATTTCTAATATACTTATTTTCATATTGATAGTGTTTATAATACCTTCCTATCTTTATTGTAGCATATTAATAGCACGATCAATACGTTTTAAGGATTCATCTTTACCAAAAAATTCAAGGAGCTCAAAAGTACCAGGTGAGGCTGGTTTGCCAGAAAGAGCAGCGCGAATCGGCCAAAGCAAATGTCCTACTTTGACCTCGATTTTTTCCGAAAATGCTCGTAATAAAGGTTCGATTGAATCGCGGCTAAAATCGTTCTCGGTTAACAAGACTTTGACAGACTCTTGAAGTGCTTTAATTGTTATCTCTTTATCAGCACCTTTGGCAATAAGTAATTCTGGTTCATACTGAGGTTCGCGGAAGAAAAATTCTGTAAGCTCTGGTACTTCGCTTAACTTTTTCATCCGTTCTTGGACCAAAGCGATTGCTTTAAGAACAGTCTCGTTTTCTTTTTGAATTAATCCGGCTTTTTCCAAATAAGGAAGACATCTTTTAGCCAATTCTCCTAAAGGAAGTTTTCGGATATAATACCCGTTAAAAAAGTCGAGTTTTGATTGATCGAATATCGCTGGACTCTTACCTAAATTTGAAAGATCAAACTCGTTAATCAATTCTTCAAGGCCGAAAATTTCATCTTTTTCATTTTTTATTTTTGGCGCCCAGCCTAAAAGAGCAATAAAGTTAATCATCGCCTCTGGCAGATACCCTTGATCGCGGAAATCTCGGGTCACAGAAACAGGGTTCTTTCGTTTGCTCATTTTAGTACGATCGGTATTTAAAATCATCGATAAATGGGCGTATTCAGGTCTAGGCAAATTAAGCGCCTCAGCTAAAAGAATTTGTTTGGGTGTGTTTGAGAGATGATCCTCTCCCCTAACCACATGAGAAATTTTCATTTCAGCATCATCAATGGTTACGGCAAGGATAAAAGCCGGCCAGCCATCGGACTTTAGAATCACAAAATCGCCAAGGAGCGCTGGATCAAATTCCACTTCACCCTTGATTAGATCTTTAAATTTAACTTTTTTGTCGGATGGAACAATAAATCTAAGCGCAGGCTTACGACCTTCGGATTCAAATTTTTTTATTTCTTCATCCGTTAAATGGCAACATTTGCCGGAGTACCTTGGCGCTTCATGAGCCGTTTCTTGAGCGTTACGTTCCTGTTCGAGTTCTTCGGGGGTACAATAACACCAATAGGCTTTCTTCTCTTCAATTAATTGGTTGGCGTATTTTTTATAAAGCTCAAGCCTTTCGCTTTGACGGTACGGTCCAACATTATCAGGCGTTTCCGGACCCTCATCCCAGCCTAAACCCAACCAGGAGAGACCTTCCATAATATCAAGCTCATATTCTTCGGTTGAGCGCAACTTATCTGTATCTTCGATTCGTAAAATAAATTGACCGTTATACTTACGAGCAAGAAGCCAATTAAATAATGCGACTCTAGCCGTACCAATATGAAGCCAACCAGTTGGCGAAGGGGCAACTCGGGTTCTAATTTCGTCCATAATTAAACTCCAAACTAAAAAAATAATTATTAATTTCTAATTTCTAATTTTTAATCAAACTCGAGTTTTAAATGTTTAAAAATTAAGCATTTAAAATTCATTATTCATTAGAAATTAAGAATTAGAAATTAGAAATTTTATTTTACTATTCTTCAACCGCACTAATAATATGCTCGATTTCACCGGTTTCGGAATAAATGGCTACTACATCTATTCTAACACTTTTTTCGGGATATTTTTGCAAAATGGCACGAGCCAAGTTGATAAGCTTCCTCTGTTTAAAAAAATCGACTTCTTCCTGAGGTGAGCCGAATTTTTGAGAGCTTTTAGTTTTCACTTCGCAAATAACAAATGTATCTTTATCCTGAAATAGCAAATCAATTTCACCACAGAACAGTCTGATATTTCGGCCAACAAGATGATAACCTTTTTTCTGAAGGTAATTGCAAGCCAAATCTTCACCCAATTGACCCAATGCCTTGCGCTTAAAAGTCAAAAAGCTCCTTGGTAGTAGAAAGTATAAAGTTAAAAGTAGAAAGTAAAAAGTTAAAAGTCATAGATTAGTCATTCCGAATCGGATAAAATCCGGTTCCGGAATCTTAATATTACCACGGAATGAGATGCCGAAATGAATTCGGCATGACTATTTGTATTTAATAGTACAAATATTTTTATAAATTTTTATCTTAAAGTATTTTTGTACTTTGTACTTTTTACTTTTAACTTTTTAAACTATACCTTTTCTTCTCTTGCTTCTTGGGCTTCTTGGAATTTTTCTTCGAGTTCTTGCTGTTCTTGTGCTTCTTCCTGAGCCTTAAGTTCAGCTTCATGAGCTTTTTCCGCTTCGATTTTGGCTAGTTCTTCCTCGCCAGCTGATTCTTCCCATAATACGTAATCTTTTTTCTCTGCTTTCTTTTTACGTTTTTGTTGTTTACCGGTAAGATCGCGCACAAAATATAATTTAGATCGTTTTGGATTTGAGGTTTTAAGCTTTTCAAATTTAACAATTAAAGGTGAATGCAAGGCAAAAGTTCTTTCCACGCCAACACCACCAGAGACTTTACGAACCTTAATTGATCCATCTAATCCTTGGCCATGTTTAGCGGCAATTACAAGTCCCTCAAAAGCCTGGACACGAGTTTTGCTGCCTTCAGTAATTTTATAAGAGATCCGAACGGTTTCACCCGGACGAATTTCTGGAATGTTTTTTTTGGTAAATTGTTTGGTTAAATCTTGTAAATTCATTTTTCTCTCTAATTAAAAATAACAGCATTTCTTAGCTCTTCGTTAATCAATATATCATAATATGATTTACTTTGCAAGAGTTAGTGGTATAAAAAAGCCCCGACATATTTTAAGCGGGGCATTTAAAGATTCGGGTAATGATTACTACTATTTTCATCTTGACGGCGCATTCTACTAATATAGTCAGTAGTTGATTTCCCGGAAATCCAGGCATCCATATACTCCAATGTAATACTCGTAAACTCAGCCAATGGACCAACTCTTGCAGGGAAGTTAAAAGCTATGATACTCTCCAACGGATTATGCAGATTTGAGTAAACTAACTCTTGACCAGCGAAATTAGTAGAAATCAAGAAATCACGGGAAATCCAAGGATCGACATAACGAAGCCCAAAAGTTAAAAGAATATGAGCAACCAGATGAGCAATATTAACTAGGTCAATCTCGTTGGTAGATGAAATACTAAGAATTCGGTCAAGATCAACTGGTCCATTTGATTGAAGACAAAATTGGTGTTCCCAAATTGGCTTAGTTTGGTTATAAACAATGTTTTTGAATCTTGAGGAATTATAAATCTTCACCGGATTCTCTCTTGAACGCAAGTAGATAATCGAACCACTAGACGGATCAGAAGGGTACCACTCTTTGAATTGGTCAAGAATACTACCTTGATTGATAAACTGGTAGAATCCAATTCCTACCTCAAATTTGCCAATGTTACGTAGATCAATGATTCTAGAATCCATCGCTACTACCATCCTTGAATTGCCGCAAAAAATAGGGCTGAGTATGCTCAGCCCCTGCTAAGGGTTATTGGCGCTTGGAAAGTCCAAGCGACTTCTCTGTCTGCTGCAAGCCTTCTATTGGCATTTTACCACCTCGCAACACTGCAAGGTTTGGGTTAGGGCTAACCGCAAGGATATTGCCGAGTTCAACCCCGATTTTATATTTACTCTTGGGATCAACAGCAAGCACCTTCTCTTCAACCTTGACTCCCTGACGGTTATAAGTAAAACACCATAGAACAACAGTCTTGGCAGTCCCATTGACAAGCTCAATTGCTTGACTTACCTGCCCGGCGACATAAGTACATATTCCTGTCACATCCGCATTAAGCGGTTGGGGACGGCTGAGGTTCTCCCCAAAGATGTCATGAATGCTTGTCTTTCCCATCTTTGTGCTCCTAAAAGTGGAATACTTATTCGAATGTATGTTGAGCAAAAAGATGAACCTACGGCCCTTTGTCCATGAGGGGGGATCCTCCTTCCATAAGTAAAAGGGCGCCCATTTGTGGTCTCTCCTCCACAACTTTTTGGTTTTCAAGTTTCAACCAAATAAATCCGGTCCGCTTTAAGCGGGTCGGATCTTATTTGACGGAAACTATTTTTTTGACTATTTTGGCACCTGAAAATCTGGTAACTTTGGCGGTTTTAAATTCAACCTTGCCATCGCGTTTGGCGTATAGAGTATCATCGCCACCCATGGCCGTTCCTTCACCGGAATAAAATTTGGAGCCACGCTGACGAATAATTACTTCGCCGGCTTTAACAGTTTGGCTACCAAAAATCTTCACGCCAAGGCGCTTTGCAATGCTATCACGACCTAATTTACTGGTACCTTTTGCTTTTGTATGAGCCACATTAACCTCAATTTATTTAGGGATTAGTGGTTAGTGATTAGTGGTTAGTAAAAAATTTTATAAATTACTAGCCCCTGTCCACTAAGCCCTAGTCACTTTATTTAAACTTACTATTATTAAAGCATATAGACTAGAAAAAGTCAAGGACTAGGAAGCAACAGAAATTTCTAATTTCTAATTCTTAATTTCTAATGAATTTTGAATGCTTAATTTTTAAACATTGAAAATTCTAATTTGATTATAATTTGCGAAAGCAAATTTCCGCGGACGAAGTCCTATAAATTAGAAATTAAAAATTAGAAATTTTCTATAGTTTTCTTTAGTCTTCTTTCTATTATAACTTTATGTTAAAATGAATTTAACCAATATGGCTAAATTTGTTCACTTACACACACACTCTCATTATTCTTTGCTTGATGGATTGGGAAAATTACCAGACCTTATCCACTATGCCAAAGAATTAGGCATGGATACTTTGGCACTGACCGACCACGGCGTTATTTATGGTGCAGTTGAATTTTATAAAAAATGCCATGATGAAGGTATCAAACCGATTATAGGGGTTGAAGCCTATATTGCTCCAAGACGAATGCAAGATAAAGAGCCAAGAGTTGACTCAAGTGCCTACCATTTAATTCTTTTAGCCAAAAACCTCGATGGTTACAAAAACCTTTTAAAAATCGTGTCTGCTGCCCATCTTGAAGGCTACTATTATAAACCAAGAATAGATAAAGAATTTCTACGCAACCACTCCAATGGATTGATTGCCCTGTCAGCCTGTTTAGCCGGTGAAATCCCCCGTTTAGCTGTCAGTGGCCAAAAAGAGAATTTAATAGCGGCAATTAAAGAATATCAAGAAATTTTCGGCGCTGAAAACTTTTACTTAGAGCTTCAAAATCACGAATTAGCCGAACAAAAAATTGTTAATGAGACCCTAAAAAAAATAGCTAAAGAAATGAGGATTGGCTTAGTTGCCACTAACGATATCCATTATGTTCGCCACGAAGATAAAGACGCTCACGAGGTCCTTCTGGCCGTACAAACCGGTAAAGATTTTGACGATGAAAACCGCTTAAGCTTAAAAGATTTTGATCTTTCAATGCGTTCCCCGGAACAAATGATCGAAGATTTTAAAGACGTGCCTGAAGCGATAGAAAATACAGTCAAAATTGCCGAAATGTGCAATGTAGAGCTGGAATTAGGTAAAACAATCCTACCGAAGTTCGAGGTTCCCGAAGGAGAAACCTCAGAATCGTGGCTTAGGAAAAAATGCTACGAGGGTGCAAACGTTCGTTATAAAGAAATCACTGATAAAGTCAAAGAACGTCTTGAATATGAACTTTCGGTTATTTTAAAATGTCACTTCGAAGATTATTTCCTAATCGTGCAAGATTATGTACTTTTTGCCAAGAAATCTGGCATTCTTGTTGGGCCAGGACGTGGCTCGGCTGCCGGTTCAATTATTGCTTATGTTTTAGGAATTACTGACCTTGATCCTTTAACCTACAATCTTTTGTTTGAACGTTTCTTAAACCCTGAAAGAATCTCCCCTCCTGATATCGACTTAGATTTTGCTGACGACCGTCGAGCTGAAGTAATTCAATATATAACACAACGATACGGCACTGATCATGTGGCTCAAATTATTACTTTTGGCTTAATGAAAGCTCGGATGGCAATCCGTGATGTTTCTAGGGCACTTGGCATGAGTTATGATGATGGTGATAGAATTGCAAAGCTAATCCCAATGGGTATGACCCTCAATGAATCATTGGAAAATGTCTCTGAACTCAAAAAAATCTACGATACCGAGCCAAAATTTACTCGGCTGATCGACATGGCAAAACGGCTTGAAAATGTGGCTCGCAACGCCGGCACTCACGCAGCTGGCGTAGTAATTTCTCAGGATCCCCTAACAGATCATGTAGCTTTGCAATTCCCGCCAAGAGGAGAAGGCAACATTGTTACCCAATATTCCATGAAATATATCGATGAAGTTGGACTTTTAAAAGTTGATATTTTAGGGCTAGCTAACCTTACAATTATTAAAAATGCACTACGTATTATTAAAAAAATTGCCGGTGATGAGATTGATCTTGATAAAATCGTTATCGACGACAAAAAAACCTATGAACTCTTAGCGCGAGCTGAAACCTCTGGCGTTTTCCAGTTGGAATCAGACGGTATGAAACGCTACCTTAAAGAACTTAAACCAACCGTTTTTGAGGATATTATCTCTATGGTCGCGCTTTACCGCCCAGGACCGCTCGATTCCATCCCCGATTTTATTGCTTCTAAACATGGCCGAAAAAAAATTACTTATCTACACCCTACTCTTGAGCCAATCCTAAAAGATACATACGGCGTCATTGTTACCCAAGATCAAGTTTTACAAATTGCCCGTCATTTTTCTGGCTTTACTTATGGCCAAGCCGATATTTTAAGAAAAGCGGTGGGTAAAAAAATCAAAAAGCTTTTGGATGAGCAAAAAGAGAAATTCATCCAAGGCGCGATTGACCAAGGAGTCGATAACAATCAGGCTCAACAGGTGTGGGACTTTATTGAACCTTTTGCTAAATATGGCTTTAACCGGGCCCACGCGGCTTGCTATGCTATGATTGCTTATCAAACAGCATACTTAAAAGCTCATTACCCTTCAGCCTTCATGGCCGCTTGGTTGACAGCCGAACAACAAAACATCGATAAAGTCGCCTTTGCTATTACCGAATGTCAAAGAATGGGAATTGAGGTTTTACCACCCGATATTAATGAATCGTTTGTTGAATTTGGCGTTGTTAAAGAAACCGGCAATATTAGATTTGGTTTAGCTGCAATTAAAAATGTAGGTGTAGGCGTTTCTGATTCAATTGTTGAAGAACGTAAAGCTAATGGTTCTTACAAAGATTTTACGGATTTTGTAACCAGACTTGGTTCTAAAGTTTTAAATAAAAAAGTTCTTGAAGCTTTAGCAAAATCGGGTGGACTCGATAGCTTAATCGAACGAAACCAAGTACTAGTTAATGTTGAAATTATTACTAAATATATGTCAAATCTGGAAAAACAATCTGCTAAAAACCAGATGAATTTATTTGCCGATTTAGCAGCTAAGCCGGCCGTCGCCGATCTAAAACTTGAAGGCGCAGCAATCGCCGATCAAAAAGTTAGACTTGCTTGGGAAAAGGAACTACTGGGAATTTATTTAAGCGACCACCCACTAAAAAATGTGGCCGAACAATTAAAAACCATTACCGTTCCAATTACAGCTCTTAATAACGCTGTTGATATTAAAAAAGCTCGCATTGGCGGCGTTGTAGCAACTTTTAGAAAAATTATGACCAAATCTAAAGAGCCAATGCTTTTTGCCACAGTTGAAGATATTAGTGGAAAAATCGAAGTGGTTGTTTTCCCTAAACTCTATATTAAAGACCAAGAAATTTGGTCTTCAAACGAACCTTTGATTATTGAAGGACGATTGGATTCCAAAGATGATACATTAAAGATAATTGCTGAAAGTGTAGTAAAACTCGACGATTTTAAAGCCGAAGAAAAAGTCTCAAAAGGGACATTAGTAAGCGCCGAGGAAATTGAAAATCCGACCCAAATTGCCATTACCCTCCCCCGTAACGCCAAAAAAGAAATTTTAGAACAAATAAAAAATGTTCTAATTAGTCACCCGGGCGAATTATCTGTTATTCTAAAAGTACCGCAAAACGGTAGTTTTCAAGAAGTAAAAACTAAAACCCGCGTCCAAAAAAATATTAGACTAGTCAATGAACTCGCCGACATCGTCGGTAAAAAAATGATAACATTCAATTAAAATTTCTAATTTTTAATTTTGAAAATTAAATCATTCGAAATTCAATTGAAATTCGAAACTCAAAATTCGAAATTGAATTATGCCTTCTTCTTCATTTATCGCCCGATTTATGGTATAATGAGGACACTTAAATTTAAAAAGTACTAATATGTTAATTCAATTAGAAAAAATCAATAAAATCTTCTACTCTAAAAATTACAAAAACGCCTTTTGGATATTGCACGATATTAACCTCAAAATTGATAAAGGGGAATTTATCGCGATTACCGGTCCTTCTGGATCCGGAAAAACTACTTTAATGAATATCATTGGACTCTTAGACAGGCCGACTAACGGCAGTTTAAAAATTGATAATCAAGAAATTTTACTTAGTATGCCTGAAAAAAAACTGACTGAAATCCGAAGCCAAAAAATTGGTTTTATCTTCCAATCCTTTAACCTTCTACCAAAACTCACAAGTTTAGAAAACGTTCTTCTGCCAACGGTTTATACAAAATCAGATCAAAAAGAAAAACAAAAATTAGCCCAATTTATTTTAAGTCGTCTAGGACTATCAGAAAGAATTAATCATAAGCCACCCGTGCTTTCGGGAGGAGAAAAGCAACGCGTTGCCATTGCCAGAGCACTTATTAACGACCCCGAAATAATTCTTGCCGACGAACCAACTGGAAATTTGGATTCTCAAACCGGTCAACAGATTATTGATTTATTAAAGAAACTAAATAAAGAAGGACGAACTGTCATTATTGTGACTCACAATCAAGCAATTGCCAATGAGTCAGATAGAGTGATTAGTTTGCTTGATGGAAAAATTGTAAATGACAATAAAAACATTCAATTTCCTAAAGAATTACTAAAAGAAACTAACTCGAATCCCCCATACGACGTCATTGAACCGCTTGATTCTAAGAAAGAAATGAATATCTAATGATTGAATATTTAAAAACCGCTATCCAATCAGTTTTAGCCAATAAAGCCAGGAATATACTGGCAATTTTAGGTGTAGTAATCGGAGTCACAGCCGTAACAGTTTTAATTTCCTTAAGCCAAGGTTTAAAAAATAATGTTTCTTCAATGATTCAAGGCCTAGGCACCAATGTTTTAACGGCAATCGGTGGCAATCTGGATACTAAAGACATTAACAACTCTAATCCAGCTCAACTTATCTCAACCGATATCCTAAATCAAAAAGACATGGAGACAATCCAAAAAGTTCCGGGTGTTAAAGAAGTTGCGCCAATGAGTTTGGTTGATAGTAACCTTAAAAAAGATACCAAAATTAGTAAGGCGATGATTGTTGGCGTAACCCCCAACTTTTTAGAAATTGTTAAAAATCTGAAGATTGAACAAGGCAAAATGTTCGATAACCGCGCTAAAAGCAAAGTAGTAATTCTTTCTTATGACGTACGCCAGAGTTTATTTGGTACAGACGAAGCTTTAGAAAAGAAAGTTAAAATAAATGGACAAGAATTTTTAGTTTTAGGAATATTTGCTAAACCAAAAACGCAGAATATTTTTGACTCAGATTTCACCAACATTGCCATTATCCCCTTTGATACAGCTAAAGAAATAAATAAAGACAAAGATAAAATCTTTCGAATAATCATTAAAGCTCACGACTCAGCCAATGTTTATATGGTTAAGAACAAAATCCGCGAAGCCCTTTTGAAAAACCATAAAGATGAAAATTTCACGGTTCTCACTCAAGATGATATTTTAAATGTCTTTAATGGATTTTTAGGTTTAGCAACCGCTTTAGTTTCTGCGATTGCTGCCATTTCTTTGATAGTTGGAGGAATTGGCATTATGAATGTAATGTTAGTTACAGTCACGGAAAGAACTAAGGAAATCGGTTTAAGAAAATCGGTTGGAGCAACAAGCTTAGCAATTGCCATCCAATTTCTGGTCGAATCAATTATTATTACTTTACTTGGCGGCATAATTGGTTTAGTTTTAGCTTTCTTAATTAATACGGTCATTGCAGCTGCTACTCCTTTAAAACCTGTAATTCTATTTAGTACCGTTTTGATGGCTGTAGGAATATCACTATTAGTAGGTGTAATATTTGGGCTTTGGCCCGCACTGAATGCAGCCAAAAAAGATCCGATCGAAGCTTTAAGATATGAGTAAAATTGACTTTAGTGCCTAATAAACATAAAATAAATCTGAAAAGACAAAAAAATGAAAAATTATGTTGATGGTATCAGATTGATAAAAGGAGGCGAAATGGACAATAATGAATTAAATACCGACGTAGTCTTGGGCTCAAAGGTTTCAGCGGTTTTTTGTTATTTAGGTGGTTTTATTACCGGAATTATTTTTTTCGGAATAAGCAAAAACTCTTACGTCCGCTACCATGCAATGCAGTCAACTCTTTACGCAATTTTTGTAATTATTTTCTGGTTTTTGCTTTTTAATCTTTCTGTTCAGCTTAACTTTTTTTACATCACCTGGATTATTAACCTAGGACTGATCGTCGTCTGGATTGTTCTAATGGTTAAAGCCTACAGCGGAGAAAAATATAAACTGCCGTATCTTGGAAAATTGGCCGAAAAATACGTTAAATAAATTTAAAAATACAGGAAGGACACTATGAAAGTTGAAATTTATTCTACACCAACCTGCCCTTATTGTTTACTTGCCAAGCAATACTTCGATGATAAAAAAGTTCCTTGCACTAACTACGATGTTTCCGAAGATCACGCTAAAGCGACCGAAATGGTAGAAATTTCCGGACAAATGGGTGTACCAGTTATTGTTATCTCTAAAGACGAAAACGATAAAAACCCAGAAGTGATCATTGGTTTCGATAAAGAAACGATTGAAGAAGTTCTACAAGAAAATAAAAGCTAAATAAATTAACTTAGAAATAAAAAGCCAGGAGTAATCCTGGTTTTTTATTAATTACGCTAAAATTTCTAGAGAGCTTTTTTGCGGATTGAGACTAGGCGTTCATGAACAAAGTGAGGGTTTTCCACATCTTTTAAAATAATGGTTGAAACATCGTCCCCCACTGTTGAAATAATCACATCACCAAAATTTAATAAATGTTTAATAATACCTTTAATTTCATAAATAATGCTGGAAGTTTCAGCTAATTCCACTTCAGAAACACGACGAAAGAATAAGTTCTTCTGTTCTAAATTTATTATTCTTTCACCAGTAAGAATATAGATATCGTTTGTATAAATTTGCCATCTAACCAAAAAAGTAATTAAACCAATTATTAAAGCTAAGACTAAAACAAGATCACTCGCAAGACTCAGGCCCCATTGAAGAACCGCCCAAAAAACCACCAATAGGAGTAAAATTATAAAAAAACCGGTTTTAGCCATCACCCAAGGATGTCGTCGGCCGACTAAAACAACTTCTTCTCCAGGACGCTGGCCATCAAATTCAAACTCTTGGGATTGAAGCATTTTTACCTCCAAAGATTTACTAATACGGGAATAATTGTGCCAATAATTAGAACGACAATTAAAAAAATAAAAACAGCTCGTTGACAAGATTTATTATGCACAATAAATTCTCCTTTAATTCTATGAGTTTTTAGATTTAAGTTTTTTGCGCCAGGTTAATATAACCAAAGCAGCCGCTAAGATTAGCATTAAAACGCCAAGCCAAATAACCGCGCGAACTTTATCCTGAGTATCAGAAAAAAGAGCGATTATCCCAAAAACTGCGGCACCAAGATAAAGGATTATGGCGGTTTGCTTCTGGCTGAAACCAGCATCCAGCAAGCGATGGTGAAGATGCAACTTATCAGCACGAAAAGGTGATTTACCTGTTAAAATTCTTCTTATAATTACCCAAATCACATCTAACAGTGGAATTCCCAAGACCAAAAAGGCTGTTGCAAGCTTAGCCCCAGAGATAACCGATAGTACACCAAGTATAAAACCAAGAAACATACTGCCGCTATCACCCATAAATATCTTAGCAGGATTAAAATTCCAAGGTAGGAAGCCTAAAATTGAGCCAGCAAAAATAACGCCTAAAAGTGCGGCCGCCGGCTGCCCCAACGAAAAACTTAAAAAGAATAAAGTGATAGCAGCAATAAATGAAATGCCACCAGCAAGACCATCGAGACCGTCCAAAAAATTAACAGTATTTATCATTAGAACAATCCAAAAAATTGTAACAAGATCGCTCCAAACCACAAAATTAAAACTTTGGCCTAAAAGAGAAAACGGGATAACCCAAGTATCCAGATCCCAATGCAAACCGCCCGGCAACCTAATGTATTCAATTCCAATACCAAAAGCAACAACCAAAACAGCGGCTAATACTTGCCAAGCCAATTTATTCCAAGCTGACAGCCCTTTGGCATCATCAATAATCCCGACAACCGCTAGAACCAAAACTCCCAAAATAACCCCAAAGAGATTTTTATCAAATAAAAAAATGTGGCTTGAAACAAAGTTAAACCTTGGTGTCACCAAACCGTAGCCTATAACCAGCAATAAAAAGGCCCCCACAATTGCAACACCACCTAATCTTGGAATTGGTGTCTGGTGAATTTTACGTTCATTTGGCTTATCAACAATATTAAAACGTTGAGCCAGAGTTCTTACCCAAAAAGTAAGACCGCCCGCAATGATTGCCGCTATAACGAACGGGGCAAGGTAAAGACTAAACATGCTTTAAATCCTTTAAGATAAATTCAAAAATTTGTTCTGCTTCTTCTTGTGGTGTTTGAGTTGCATCAATAACTGACCAAGGCGCTAAAATTTGTGCTTTAGCCACTTTATTATATAGTAAAGCCGTTTTGCGGAAAAGCTCTGGGTTAGCCTCATGTACATCACTTTGCCTGGACTCTTTATTTTTACGATCATAAGCCACTTGCCAGGGAACCTTTAAATAGAAAATACGGTCTGGTGTTTCAAGCTCCAAAAGCTTTGCTAATTCTAAGCCTTTTTCCAGAGGAAAGCCTTTGGCGCCTTGAAAAACTAAAGTACATGGCAAATACCGATCAATAATTAAAATATGACGACGCAAAGTCTTGATCCTAGACTTCTCAATCAGCATTTGTCCAATAAAAGCCAAAAATTGGGCTTGAGTAGGCATTTCAAATTTGCCATCAAGATAATCATAAATATCCCGCCCAAAAGGTAAACTAGGTACGGGATATTTTAGAGTTTCAAAATTTATATTTGCTTGACGCAACAATTTTTCTAGTTCTCGGCGCACCACGCCGCAACCTGCTCCATCAATTCCCTCCAAAGTGTAAAACATGTAAGCTCCTCCGGAGCAATTACTAATTTCGAATTTAGTTATTCGATATTAGTAATTCGTATTTGCAAAAATTTACTTCCGCTTTACTTTTCCCCATTCTTTCTGGTAAATAACTGTTTCGTCAAGTAAATCATAATCTAGAATTTCATTTGGTTCAAGCCAAACTTTTATCTCGTTTTCCGCTTCTTCAGGAGTGCCTGAAGCATGCACTAACGTATGAATTGGACGTTCGTAGTCATCGGCTAATTCGTATGATTCCATCGAAAAATCACCTCTAATAGAACCAATGTCAGCTAGAAGACAATTGGTCGAGCCGGCAGTTTTACGACCAAGCGCGACTGCATTTGGCCCCTCCCAAACCGTAACCAATAGAGGACGATCAGCAAAATGTTCAATTAGCATTTTACGAATCTTATGAGCTAATTCTACAGGGCTAATTCCCGGATCAATACCTTTATCCTGATAACTTTTAAATGCCTTTTCACCAGTTGGAACCAACCAAGAATCATCATCTGGGTAATGTTTACCAACTTGTTCGGCAGTCGGCGCGATTAGTTTGCAAGCGACTAGTTTCAAGCCGCGTTGCTCAAATCGTTTTAAAAATTCACCAATTAAATGGCGTTGAATTGATTCAGGCTTGATAAAAACGACCGTCCGTTGCTTGTGATTTTTATTCATATTCCCTTTCCATAATAAATCTGCAAATTACAAATTTATTAGACTTTTAAATCTTTCTTCTTGACCCTTAAATGGACCAACAATGGCGAGGTTTAGATTTTCCTTTTTAAATATTTCTTGAGCCATTTTTTGAATATCTTCTTTAGTTACCTTTTTATATTCGGTTACTACTTGTTCCGGATCAACTAAATCACCCCAAAATAATTGCCGCTCAGCCAAAAACTCTGCTACAGCAAAAGACTCTTCGAGCGCCAGATAAAGATGTCCTTTAAGATTCTCGCCTGCCCGTTCGAGTTCCTCATCTGACACAGGTTCATTTTTAATTCTTTCGATTTGTTCAAGAATAACTTTTATTGCTTCATCGATCCGATTAATATCTACTCCAGCCGAAACTCCCCAAATACCAGTATCGCGAAAATCAGCCATATCCGCGTGAACATAATAGCATAGACCGCGTTTTTCTCTTACCTCAATAAACAAACGGGAAGACATCATCTGCCCCATAAGGTTAGTTAAAACTTTAAGAATCGGCCGTTTTGGATCATTACGCTCGATTGAACGAAAACCCAAAATAAAATGCGCCTGGTCAGTTTCCTTATTAAAGACCGCTACTTTTGGCTCATTTTGTTTTTGGTTAATTTTTTCGTAAACCGAGGTAAGACCGCTCGTCATTTGGCCAAATTTCTGTTCAATTTTAGTAAGCCATCCACTTTGATCATCTGACGACTTTCCCGTACCATTCGGGCCGCCTGCTACCACTACAACCATATTTTCCGGCGTATAATGAGTTTTTTTATAATTTACAAAATCATCACGAGTAAATTTGGTAACAGTTTCCCGTTCACCGGTAATTTTTCGTCCCAAAGGCTGGTTGCCGTAAAATAATTCTTTGGCCACCAAATCAACTTTAGCCTTAGGATCATCGTTATACATATTAATTTCTTCAACGATTACACCCTTTTCGCGCTCAATTTCTTTTGCGTCAAATTTTGAATTAAAGATCATATCGGTTAGCACATCAAGGCCCAAATCAAAATGTTCCGAAGCGACTCTCACAAAATAACCGGTATACTCTTCTCCAGTAAAAGCATTATAAGAGGCACCGACATTATCAAGATCGCGAGAAATATCTAAAGTTGTTGGTCTTTTTTCGGTACCTTTAAAAAACATATGTTCTAAAAAGTGCGAGATGCCACTCAATCTTTCATCTTCATAACGAGAACCAACACCAAATAAAAACAAAATAGTTACTGCTTTTGTGTTTTCCAGAGGGGCAGTAATAACCCTGAGGCCATTGTCGAGATTTGTTAGTTTGTAATTAAACATAAGATCCTTTATTTAGTTTTCAATTAAATAATTAATTTTCAATTTTACAATTGATAATTAATTACTTGAACTTTAATTGATAGTCGAAACTTGATAATTGATAATTTCTTATATTATACCAGTAACTACTATATCTTTTCAAGAATTTAAAAAAGCCGGGTTGGGGCATCGGCTTTTTTAAATAATTATTTTTATTCTTTAATATATTTTTAATCGAGAATTATTCCATTTGGTCCTGGAATGCTTCGGGATTATCAAGATAATCCGTTTTTTGGATTATGGTCCCATCAGGTGATAAAACCATATTTTGAGGTTCCTGATCCAAGTCATTAAGACTCAACTGCTCAACAACCGGAATTTCATTAGTTTTTTGCATTTTCCTCTCCTTTTAGAGACCTGCTTTTTATTAATTATTTTTAAGCATTAAACTATTATATCAGTTTTTTAGTCAAATGTCAAGAGATTGGGTGTAATCGTTCAGCTAAAATGTCCTTGTAAGTGTTTAGCTAAATGTCGCCTTGGGTTATCGGAAATCATCTAATAGCTGTCATTCCGGAAAGGAGGGGCTCCTTATCCGGAATCTTAAAACTAACCTGTAAAGATGCTCTGTTTTAACTATTAATTAAGATCCCCGATGTCGGATTACCATCCGGCTCGAGGATGACAATGGGGACATATTGCTGAATAACCAAAGCGGACATTTTGCTGATTTCCTACATAGATTGGACACTAAAAAAAGAGGTACACTAAGCACCTCTAAGGTTCATTTTTAGCCTGCGCGAGGCGGGATTGGATCTTTCTTTTGTAGCATTTGCGGCAATTTTTCGAGTGCCGCTTCAGCATCAATCCAATCGCCCGTTTGCTGATGCCAAAGAAAACGACCGTAGCCCGAAAGCGACATAAATTTTGTCGCAGTTGAATACGGTTGCAGCCCGGTCTGTTGGGCAACTTGTTCTTCATTGAGCTTTGTTCGAGCATAAAAGGACGGCTGGTTAGGCACAGCAAAAGCTAATGAAGCCAAAACCAGCAAGACAACCAAAAACACCTTTTTCATCTTACACCTCTTTCAGGAATAAAAAGCCCCCACCCGGAGGTGAGGGAGAAAGTTGCTAAGATTAAACAATGATAATTGCTTCAATTGAGCTGTACGGTCAGTAATTATACGCCAAACCAACAACCAACACATCCTTATCTGCACCACGACATTCAAAAGCCGTGGTGTAATCGGTATAAATACCGAAAGCGTCCTTGAGCCAGTAATAGCCTGTACCCTGAGCAACAGCGTGGGTTCCACCGTTTCGGCCAACGCCGGCCGCGAGTTTTAAATCGAGACGCGACCCCACATCCCAGGTATAACCAGCGGTTAAAGCCAGTTTGTCATCATTGTCGTCGGTGTTGGTCCACTGTAGGGTAACAGTGTTGAAAATGAGTTGCCGATCGAACTTATAGTCGACCGCCACCTGAGCGCGTGCGTCATCGAGAGCAACACCCGCTCGCAAGTTCCATTTGCCCTCGCCCGCGGCGAAGACGACCGTTGTGATAACGAAAAGCATCGCGATCACTAACAGGTAACGCATTGGGGATACCTCCTATGGATTTAATGTTCAAACAAAAAGTCTTGCTAACTTAGCATTAAACAAGTCTTTATTGCCTGATAAAAAGATTATAAGCAAGCGCTTACTTTTTGTCAAGCGGTTTGGCGGTTTCTTGTAAATTTATAGAATTAGGAATTAACTTTCCAGAAAAATAAATTCTCCAGAGTTCAATAATTTCCAATTGATCTTTCAGAATTCTTTCCCTGCTTATAAGAATTTGCCTGGTTACAAACGGCGTTACATAAAGACGTTTGTACTTTTCAAGTGAAGACTCGGCGCATGATTCATCTAAAACCTTATTAACCCGTTCATGATTCATCAGACAAAGCGCAGGCCAATTTTTAAGATCCGCTTCTTGCCAATGATGGTTCCTGTCTTCACGGTAAAGGCAATAAATAAATAACTCGTCTTGAGTTAAACCTAATTCTTCCACGGGGAGTAATTCTTTCTTCCAATTTGGATAAGGCCAATCTTTAGTAGTGGCTAGACTCAAATATTCCTCTAAACCCAACATTAATTCGGAGACGTCTTTCTTCTCGCGCAGTAAACCCACTATTTGTTTAGCTTCCGCAATCCGATTTTGCCGCAATAGGCTAGCCGCATCGTTCGCGTTTATACCAGCCCTCAGAAGATCTTCTGGCTTTAAGGCAAAGAGAATCTTAGCTTGGTCTATATCCCCTTCCTTGGCCGAGATATAAAACTTTTGAATCGTTTCAATTTCCAGCTCAGTATGTGACATTACTGAAACCGAAACAAGCAAGACAAACAGGAGCACAGTCCGCACAAGTAAATTGTTCATGTACTTTTCCTCCGCAAACAAGATACTCGAATTTTATAATATTTTTGAGAAAAGGTCAATCTAATCAAGCAATTTGACAAGCAAAAGGCAACCATTATATGATTAAAATGACCAGCAAGATAGTCAAAGAATTTTGAAGTAGAAAGTTTTAACGCTCTACAGTTGGTTTAGTTTTTTATTTACAGGTTTTATTAATTTATGAACTAAATAAGGAGGAATTTTGGCAAATCCACTCAAAGTCTCGCTAGAAAACATTATCCCGCTAACCGAAGCGCGCGATCACTTCTCGCAAATTGTTGCCGAGGTGCAACGCGACAAACTTTATGTCCTCACTAAGGGAGGGAAACCAGCGGTTGCGATTATCGACGTTAAATATTTAGAAACGATCAGTGGCGGCCGGATTAATGAAAGCCATGTGGAAAGAGAAATTCAAAAAGCGCCGGAAAAAGTTGGCCGACCTAAGATGATTGAACATCCAATTATTAAACCAACCGATGCCCCGGCCATAAAGCCTCAAGAATCAAATACTAATTCACCCAAGCCAAATTCTAGCTTTGAATCCACTCCGTTCAAACAGCCTTCTGGCCAGACAAATAATTTTGCGCCAAAAGCAGAAGCGTCTGAGGAAAAGCCGGTATCAAATTTTAATTCTGAACAAAATAGTATTAAGCCAGCCGAAAATACTTTCAATAGCACTAAAGCTGAGCCAAACCAAAATAGCGCAGACAGTAATCTGGTGATGCCCACAATAACACCTGTAGTAGAAAAAGCTAAAGAAGAAACTCCAACACAAAGTCAACCTGCCCCTACTGCTTGGCCAACTAGCCGAACTAGTGCGCCTAGTCAAATAAATACCAGTGTTTCTACTCCAACACCTAACAATCAGCCAATTCAACCATCAACCAGTCAGGACCAACCAGTAAACCCGACAAACCCAACAACTACAAAAAACAATTTTTGGGAAGATCAACCAAGTAATTCTGCTTGGCCACCAGCAAATAGTAATATACCGGCTACCACCAACAACTTTCAGCCGCAACCATCACCTAGCGCGAATCCCACACCAGCATCACAGCCAAAACCAGCCGCGGCAATTCCGGCCACAAGCGATGTCGCAACACCAATCACTCCTTTAGCTGTGACGCCTGCAGCTAAACCAGCACCAACCGCGTGGCAGCCAGCTCAGCAACCAAATCCAACAGATAACACCAGTAAATCAATAGGGCAGAGTTCAAATGTGATTGATGTCTCTTTTAACGATGACGCTAATCCAGTAAGTAATTTCTCAAAACCAACCGAAGAAGACAAACCTGGTCCAGCCCAATATAGCGGTTCAGTTGGTAATGATCTTGGAGATATGGACTTAGATTAAAATTAAGTATCTATTAAAAAAGAAACCATCTAAAAGACGGTTTCTTTTTTTGTACATTTATAGGTTAAAGATAACCGAAGGCCCAAAAAATAATTATCGTCAAAACTGCCGCAGAAACACCGCCCGCAAGAACTTGCCAGAACGTGTGCCTTTTGCGATAAATTCTTGACCAACCAAGCGGTATAAGTAAAAGATAAAGCCATAAGAATTGCCAACCAAATAATACCACAGAAATAGTGCTCACAAGTGAAAGAATTATCATATGAACACTGATTTTCCAAGTCAAAGTCACCAAAGCAATAAGAATAGTATTAACTGCATAGATTACACTAATCAGAAAGACTTGTCGTGAAGCATCAAGAACACCTAGAATAATTGTACCAATAATCGCCGAAACACCAGCCAAAACAAAAGGAATTTTCCGATCTTTAGGATTGGCAATATGGATATCTTTAATCTTTTTTGATTCTAAAAGCCATAAAACGTAAAGTCCTGGCACCAAGATGGCACTAACAAAAAATGTAACCATCCAAGGGAAAAACTCGTGGAAGCTATTAGAATAATGATAAACAATAATTACAATAAAAACTAAGGCAACAAGATATGGACTTAAAATTGCCGAGATCGCAAAGGCCAAATATTTTAAAAAAGTTTTGATAATCCCTCCCACTCTATTATGCTAATTTCGCCTTTTTAAGTAGGGTTAAGACAATATTATAAATCTTATCTAAATACTGATCAGCGAGCCATATCAACCAGCCGAATAAAAGACCGATACCTGCTCCTGCAAAAATATCAGTTGGCCAATGAATTGCTGTAGCGACACGAAAGACACAAATCGCAATGCTCCCGACAAAGAAAAAAATGCCAAGCTTTTTATAACCTGAAAGCCAAAAAGAAATAGAAACAGCAAAAAGTGCGGCCGCGTGGTCTGAAGGAAAAGAATAAGTTGGACGATGAAATATTAGTTCTTGAATACCGCCATTGCTAAATGGCCTAGGACGATTTATTATCTGGCCAAGAGTATTAGCAACCAGGGGCCAAGCAACCATAGCTGACAAAAACGCTCTCATTACTGCTTTTTTCTCTTTTATTCCAAAGAAAAAGAACATAATAATGAAAATAATCGGCATCAAGTAAACCAAATATTCAGTAAATAGTTTGTTCACAAAAACAGGCAATAAAACAGCTAAACTATTTAAAGTCAATAAAATTTGAAGGTCAATTTGACCAATCTGATTAATCATTCTAATCTAAACTTAACAATAAATTAATCTTTTGACAAGTATCAAAATGCGTCGCATAATAAATAAAGAGAGAACTAAACAGATGGGGCATGTTTAAAAACTAAGAATAAATTTCGAATTTCCAATTTCGAATTTTGAATGAATTTTTGAAATTTGAATTTTTAAAAATTAAATCATTCTAATTTCAATCGAAATTCAAAATTATAAATTAAAAATTAAGAGGAAAAATGATGCAAAATGTTACTATTTCTAATCTAGTTACCGATTTTTTAGAATACATGGAAATTGAACGAGGTCGTGCTGAACTTACAATCCGTAACTACGATCATTACCTTAGGAATTTCGCAAATTTTGCCAAAAGAGAAGAAATAATTAAAGCCCAAGATATAAGCCAAGAAATGATTCGTAAATATCGGCTTTTTTTAAATCGAACCGAGAAAATCAACTCTAAAAAAACTCAGAACTATTATCTTATTGCCCTACGGTCTTTCCTGAAATATTTAGCAAAACGCGATATTGCTGCCCTTGCACCAGAAAAGATTGAACTGGCTAGCATTAACGATCATCAAATAACTTTCCTAGACAGCGATGAATTAGAAGATTTACTGCGCCAACCTGATCTTAAAACAATCCAAGGTACTCGCGATAGAGCAATTCTTGATCTATTCTTTTCTACAGGCTTAAGAGTTTCTGAACTTTGTAATTTAAAAAAAACTGATATCAACTTAGAAAAATCTGAATTTTCAATTAAAGGTAAGGGTGGAAAAATCAGAGTAGTTTTTTTAGATGAAAACGCCCGCAACTCAATTAATCGCTATCTGCACCAAAGAACTGATCAATCCGACTATCTATTTATTGGTTATGGACATACTAATAGTTCACAGACAACAGATGATAACCAGGCTATCACTCCCCGTTCAGTCCAGCGTATGATCAAAAAATACAGCTTGGCCGCAGGAATCACTAAGGATGTTACGCCTCATGTTTTAAGACATTCTTTTGCCACTGACCTTCTAATGAGCGGGGCGGATATTAGATCAGTTCAATCACTCTTAGGTCATAGTTCGATTACCACAACCCAAATTTATACCCATGTGACAGACCAACATTTACATGAGGTACATCAGGCTTTTCACGGCTTAAGAAGAAAAGAAGAACACAAAAAAACCGAGGATTAAACCTCGGCACTGTTATTGAGCTCGAACCAATTTCCCCTCAATTTTCTTTACCAGCTTCCACCGTTCCTCAGAGCGCTCAGGCGGATTTTCATAAACAATTATATCTGGTATCCGCTCTAGATCATAGTAAACAGTTTCCGAGATATACCCTACCTCCCCCTCGCGCATCATCAAAACCGATTTACGAATAGTTACTGGCGCTTCAGAGATTCGTTGCAGACCAATAGCTACTAAACAGGCTAAAAAAACGAATACTAAAACAACAATAAAGCTCCGCACCGCCTCCACCTCCTTGAATTTTGATATCTAAAACTATACCTGAAAAAATTCTCTTTGTCAAGGTATTCTATATCGAGAATAAATTATTTTCCGGAAATTAGATTGCGAAGACTACCAAACACTCGGCGCTCACTACCCAAAACCCCGACACCAGTTGAGTTATACGAGGCTTTTACTAAACCATAATAATCAATATATTCGCTAGGTGAATTAATATTATCAACCAATTCAAAAGCAAAGAAACCTTTAAACCAATTGCGATTATTCCAAGCCCAATCAGCGTGAGAAACAATAAAATTTTCTTGTCTTTCTTCATCTACTACGGTTTTCTTACGGCTATCGTTAGGATCCTCACCTGGCAAAAGAGCTACCTCCATAAAACTTAAAGGCTTACCGAAAGTCTTAAGCTTAGAAAAAAGCGTTTGATTGCCGTTAATTTTTTTAGCCCCAAAACTTCCCATCCAACTATACCAGTCAATACCAATCATGTCGTAGCTAATATTGTCTTTCGCGAGTTTATCAAGAAAACCAGTATGGGTCCAACTAATGGTTACAATTCTTACTGAACCAGGATCACTTTGGGCTAATCCGTCAGAAACGCCGCGAATATATTCTTTAACTTTATAATATTTATCTTGGTTATAATCAGATTCGTTAACTCCAGAAAGAGTACCACTTCTTATGGAAGTCGCTCCGCCCTCGTTAGCCATTTGGTAAAAATCAACTTTACTCTTAAAAGCAGAACCAATATTTTTACCATCATTTAAACCGTCCTGATAAACATTTGATCCAGGACTATTAAAGTTATAATCAATAACCAGAAGAGGCTCAATACCATTGGAACGCAAGGCATCAATAATCGACCCCATTCTCGTAAAAGCGTTGGGACTACCACGATCCCAATCGATTCGAGCCAATTTGGTACCAAGATTTTTTGCCTTATCAATTTGCGCCTGCCAGGTACTTGAGTTATAGTTGCCAATCGCGTTAGGTCGCATTGTCACGCCCCACTGAAAAGCTCGATTGTAGCTTGGCGGCGAAGGCTCTCTGACTGGTTCTGGTTCAGGTTTTGGCTCAGGCTTCTTTTCCTCGACTTTAGGTTCTTCTTTAGCCTCAGTTTTAGGTTCTTCTTTCTTAATTTCTTCTGTTTTAGTTTCAGTTGACTGTTCATTAAGAGCTGGTGTTTCATTGGCTTGAGAAATTTCAGAATTTTCTAAATTAGTTGGCTGTGCCTGTGTTTGATTTTTAGTTTGGTTTTTACCCAGCCAATTTTGACCAAAACTCGTTAAATAAAAACTACCCAATAAACCGACAACCGCCACAATAATTGCAAATATAAATATTTTCTTTTCCAAATTTTCTCCTTTTTTATATTATAACAATTTTAGTACCTTCTTTAAAGCAAAGTCTTGACAAAGAAATAGTTTCATTTAGAATAGAACAAAAAGCCTTCGTTCTCTTAGCTAAGTTATTTTCTCCTTAACAATCTCTCTACCGGGCCATTTTTTCATATAGGAGGTAACGACCGTGACCGTAGAGCAATTACCGCAGAACCCGAAAAATCGCACGGATAGACCGCAAATTTATGTCGTAGCCATTATTGGAGAATTCCCAGACCAATCTATTCTCATTAAACCATCAGATAAAAATAATGGCTGGTTTTTTCCGGGAATAGATATTAACAATGAAACCAACCTCAAAGAAATTGCATCGCACCTCATTATTTCCGAAATAGATGGAATTACAGTTGAAAAAGTCACAAAAATTGCCAATTTTAATCACCACGGCCAGGTTACTTTATTTATTTGTCATTGCAAAGGATGGCCAGACAGAAAAAGCGGTCTTCAAAGCTCAACTTTTGCTCAGAATCAGTCTTTTTATCATTTTAGCCCATTAGGTGTTAAGATTTCCGAAAAATACAACTCTTATGTTCGCCGACATTCTTTAGAAAAAGAATTACCTTTATTTACCCACATCAACCCGCCCTAAACCAGGGCGGTTTTTTTACACTAAAAAAACCGGCTAATTAATTTAGCAATAGTTGAAATACTTGATTTCTCCTTATTAACATGCTAATATTAGCTATTCAGATATTTATCTGATCGACCAGTTCTTTTACAACAGAGGAGGTTACTAATGAGCGAGATTTGCGAGATCCGTGCAATAGGAAGAGACATTAGAGCTAACCAAACACATTACGAAGTCACAGGACATTTGCATTTATCTACTTGCCCAGTAAGAATTGTGATCCCCTTCCATGTGGCGACAGGTTTTCAGAGGAAATTCAAGATCAGCATGCTTAATTGTGAATTTTATATTCGCACCAATGATGAATATGTTATTCCTAACGGTAAACGGGTTAAAGATGTACAATTTGTCGGTTTACCCACAAACCACCTAACATATAGTATTGCTGATATTAATGAAATTTTCTTAAAACCTCTTCCCAGACTCGGCTATACCCTGCAGCGTATTTTTTCAGGACATACCGAACAGTCTTTTAGTGCCTCTGATGTTGTCACTGATTTACTGAGTTTTCTGGTAGATGCAAAGGATTTCCAAACCACTGACAATGACCGCAAACAAGAAATTCAAATAATAATTGATGAAACTATTGAAAAGCTTAAACAAATCCCCTAGCCCGCCCTAAACCAGGGCGGTTTTTTATTAACCACATCCACCCTGGAAGTGGAAGTGCGGTTTTACCGAATAGTTACATCCACCGATCTAAGATACTTGAACTTTTACCAAAAAAGCGGATAATATAGCATAAGACTTAATGCTTAATAAGGAGGTATTTATGTCTTCGCCAGAAGAATCACCAGACAATATTGAATGTCAGGAAAAGGAACAAATACCAGAGTTATTAACCAGAGTTGCCATTGAACTTGGTTTTAAGCCAACAGATGAATTAGAACAGGTTAAAATTGAAGCTCTCCGTGTTTTACAAGAAGAAGGAACAAAAGAAAACTTTTATGAATTGATAACCAAACTTACTGATCTTGGCGAGTCCGTAGTTCAGGAGGTAAGTGAGGACAAGTCTAGTCTACCCAAAGTTGGCTTTTTGGCATACAGAGCTGCTTTACTATCAATGATAAGTCAGGAAGAAGGTCCGAATGAGGATCTTAATGACGAACTCTACGATATTTCTACGATCATCGATAATGAGTTAAGGACCAATCCGACAACCGAATTACAAAACATTTTCTCTGAACTTGCCCAATTACTAAATGATCTAGGAATTGTAAAATTTCACCAATAAAAAGATTGGCTATTTTTAAACCGATTAATTATCCAAAACCGTCTCGAGGCGGTTTTTTATTAATTTTGATACTAACCGCGCTTGATTATTATTCAATTTGTGCTAGAATAAGTTATTCTACTTAAATAGAATGAGGAGGGAAATTAATGTCTGACCAGATAGAAGTAAAACGATATTTTTGCAAAGTACTTGTTTATTGCCGAGAAAAGCAAAAAGCTGAATGTTATATCCAACTCGGCGTGAATACTTGTAAAATTCTTTTTCCACTCTCAGTTTTAGAACAGCTCCAACTTTATCCTAGCGATACTTTTTATTGGACACCAAATGAACAAGGACCAGTTAAAGCAGAAGATATTGAGGTTTGCCAGCGAATTGCTGATATAATAGCAAAGGGTCCACATCTATGGGATGAAGAAGAGATAAGTAAATGTTTTAGTGGGTAACCAACATCAATCCGTCCTAAGTAGGACGGTTTTTTTAATTATTATAAGCGCTAATTTTTTTATAATTTACTAGCTTAAATATTCGTGTCATAATTGAACTATGGAAAATCAAATAATAATCGAAAATAATTCTCTTAAAAAATCAATTAATAATTGGCCGATTGTAATATTGGTTATTAGCAACCTATTCCCTCTCTTTGGGATCTTTTTCTTAAATTGGAGCATTACGCCGATTCTTATTCTATATTGGGCGGAAAATGTAGTAATTGGCTTTTATAATATTTTTAAAATTCTAAAAGCTGAAGCCAAAGAATCTGGACCAAGAATTACTGGTTTCCAGTTAGCCATCGATAGTTTTCCTAAACTATTATGGCCAATAAAAATTGCGATTGCTTTCTTTTTTGCTTTCCATTTTGGCATCTTTATGATTGGCCACGGGTTTTTTCTTTATGCATTTTTAAAGATGGGCACATTACCCTCGTTCAGCTTTAGTTTTTATGAATTTATTTTTCCTGTTATTTTACTCTTTATTAGCCATGGCATTTCATATAAACAAAATTTTATTGATAAACAAGAATATAAAAATACTTCCTCTTATGACCAAATGAACCAACCATATTCCAGAATGGCAATAATGCATATGGTGATCATGGCGCTCGGAATTAGTTTTAGCTTTTTAGGATCCCCAAAATACGCCCTAATTTTACTAATCGGTTTAAAGATTTATATTGATCTCAAAAGCCATCTAAAGGAGCACGAACTAAAAACTGTGGTATAATGTAATGGATTTTTGTTTCTTAAAAATCTATTCACGTTTCATCGCCTCATAATACGCCATAATGCGGTAACCTTTTAAAGGAGGAAAAAGGCGATGATGTCACAACAATCGGTCTTTACGAGTGAAGATGGCGCATTACTCACTAAAGGTGAGCAGGCCCAACGGGTCGTGACAAACATTCTAAACGATGCGATCACTAAAGGTACTTCTGACATCCACTTTCAACCACAAGAACATACCACGATCGTGAAGTTTAGAATTGACGGCGTCCTCTATAAACAGGAGTTATTTGAATTACCTATCACCGAAGAAGCGCAAATTGTTTCAATTGTAAAAATCAAAGCTGGGATGAAAACCGAAGAACGGCGTAAACAACAAGATGGCCGTTTTAGTCACAGTATTGAAACAAAAAAGGAATTGCTAACCTACGATATTCGAGTTAGCTGTATCCCTGTTTGTCGCCAATTCGATAAGTCTCAACGCCAATCTTTGGTTTTAAGAATCCTCGATAAAAAACGAATTCAAGTCAAATTGGATGAGTTAGGGTTCCTGCCTGACACCAAAATTCGGCTAGAAAAAATTATTCATCGTAAAGAAGGTTTATTTCTTTCGACTGGCCCGGCCGGTTCTGGAAAAACTACCACTCTTTACGTATTGCTGCAAATGATCAACACTAATGATACCCATATTCTGACAATTGAAGATCCCGTGGAATATACAATCGATGGTTTTGACCAAATTGCCGCAAGCGAGCATATGCCGTTTAAAACCGCTCTTAGATCGTTTATGCGACATGATCCAAATGTGATCATGGTTGGTGAAATGCGTGATCAGGATACCGCACAAATCGCAGCCGAAGCAGCAATGACTGGTCATATGGTAATCAGTTCGCTTCATACCAACAATGCCGTTGCCACTATCAGCCGTCTATTAGAGTTAAATGTTACTAAGAGTATGATTGCCGACACTCTTAATGGAGTATTAGCTCAGCGATTAGCAAGAAAAATCTGTCCTGATTGCAAAATTAAAGCAAGCGTTAAGCTCATCAACCTAATGAATTGCTTTCAAATGCACGAGGACGAAGTCCAAAAGTGTTTGGAGTATGCCGAGGTGGCAACCGAAAATGATAACGTAACTGTTTGGTGTCCAAGACAAGGCGGTTGTAAAACTTGCCGTAATACCAGCTATCTTGGACGAACAGGCATCCATGAGCTATTAATGCTTGATGATGCAATCGCCGATCTCATTCGCACCAACGTGAATATCCACGAAATTAGAAAAGCAGCCATTCAACGCGGCAATATGTTGCGAAGCATGACTGCGGACGGACTAATTAAAATGGTTAAAGGAGAAACCTCTCCTCAAGAATTAGCCCGTATCCTTGCCGACTCATAACCCACAAAAAGTGGGTTTTTTAGTATTATCAAAATCATATGGTTAACCTGGTTTACCTAAACCGTGGATACCTCGGACACCTTGGAGGTGCCCGTGCGGCTTTACAGGTTTAAAAAATCGGCCGTAGTTGCCTTTTAGGCTTTAAAGCCGATTGAAATTATTGAAATTATACTACTTGATCGCTTTGTAATACTTGTTGCTCTTTTAATGCTTCGTTCATCAATTGTCGGAGCATAGTTTTAGCATCTTCGCTCAGTTGATCGAGTCTTTCTTTCATTGTTAAAAAATAAAAGCTACCAAGAATATCGCGGGAAAAACGATATATAGAATCAACATTATTAAAATGGTTTTCAACACAACAAACAGTGCCAAGATAATCGAATACTTCAAGCTTTGCTATGATATCACTCTTTTGACACTCAGTTACTAAAGTTTCTTTTCCCTTAGAACTAAAAATGAAATTGCTTATCTCATCAAAAAGCGTTTCAGAGATAATTTTACCGGCTTGCTTGATTTTATCCGATGCAATATCTGTAAGCCCGAGATATATTTTTAAATCCTGAAAAGGTTCTGAAATATGATCAGCCCGAGTTCTTAATGATTCCAACTCTTTTTCATCAATCGCAAAACCTGCCTGTCTGAATAAATCAGCTAACCTTGATATAGCTTCGGATCCATCAGGCCAAGCTAAACGCCACAGAAAATCAAGTCCTCCTTCAAACATCTGGTTAATTATTTGATCTCCGCTACCAGGATAACTTGCTTCAGCAATCGAAACCAGCGCCCAAATATCACTAGTCGCTCGCTCCCCATCAACAAGCATGGTGCCCTCCCCTTTTGTTTTGTTTCCAAGAGTATAAAAACAGATTAGCATAAAAAGAAGCAGTGGTCAATTGGTTATCAAACTAAAATTGTAGGTATTTACTCCTTGTCCAATTACTGTTATAATTTTCAATTAAGGCTATTTAAACTTTGATCTGTTATGAGGAGGTGGATCAATGGTAGTTCAGGATAAAGGTCTAGTTGAAAAAGCACGACTTCTATTTTTAGCCCAAGTAAAAACCCAAAGGTTTGGCTATCCTTACCTTAAACGACACATTAAAGAAGTAGAAAGATGGGCCAAAAAAGCTTTTGAAAAATATCCGGAAATAGATCAAAATGTCCTTCTGTTATCTGTCTGGCTCCATGATATTGGGCAATTAATTAACCAGACTGAAGACCATGCAATTGTTTCAGAAAAAACGGCTATAAAATTTTTAGAAAAGCAGGAAGCTGAATCTGGATTAATTACAAAAGTTGCTCATTGTATTAGAGCACATCGTTGTAAAGATGTACAACCAGAAACCCTCGAAGCAAAAATTCTAGCCGCAATCGACTCCGCCAGCCACTTTACCGAAATTAATTACATTGTTCATCTTCATGATTATGACCGCAATTTTGTTCTAGCCAAGTTAGAACGGGATTATAGAGATATAAGCCAATTTGACTGGCTCGAAACAGAGCTAAGACCAGTTTACGAAGCCTGGAAATTACTCATTAACGTATTACCAGACCCCGACTAATAAATACCAACCGCTGTAGTACCGGCGGTTTTTTGTTAACCACATCCACCTTGGAGGTGGATGAGCAGGTTTACAGGTTCAAGTTCTCAATGCTTAACCTGCACTTCCACCCTGGAAGTGGAAGTGCGGTTTTACAGGTTTAAATTTTCGATGCTTGACCAAAAATTCCACCCTGGAAGTGGAAGTGCGGTTTTACAGGTTTAAATTTTCGATGCTTGACCAAAAATTCCACCCTGGAAGTGGATGAGCATGTTACTAGATTTTTAACTGGTTTTAAGGTAGAATGAGCTAAGAGATCCTGAAAAGTAGGATTTCATCCTCTTCAGGATGACAATGAGATAAGATTGCCACGGCCTTCGGTCTAACGACTAGCAGACTCAGGCCTCGCAATGACAAGTAAAGGAATATATGTCATTAAAGATCGCCATTGTTGGACTTCCCAACGTTGGCAAATCAACTTTATTTAATGCTTTAGTCAAAGGTTCACAGGCCCAGGCCGCGAACTACCCTTTTTGTACCATCGAACCGAATATCGGTATTGTCGAAGTGCCTGATGAACGGTTGGAAGTTTTGGCGAAAATCTCTAATTCCAAAAAAATTGTTCCGGCGGTCGTGGAATTTGTCGATATTGCCGGACTAGTAGCAGGCGCAAGCAAAGGTGAAGGTTTAGGCAACAAATTCTTAGCTCATATTCGAGAGTGCGATGCTATTGGAATGGTAGTTCGATTTTTTGAGGACACCAATGTCACCCATGTATCCGGAAAAATTAATCCGGCAGACGATATCGTTACTATTGAAACGGAGTTACAACTTGCCGATTTGGCAACAGTTGAAAAAAGGTTAGAAAGCGCCCAAAAAGAATTAAAAACCGATAAAACCGCGATTGATTTAATCTCTGGACTTGAAAAAATTAAAACACTTCTAAATGATGGTAAAAATGCTCGCGAAGCTAGTTTAAATGATAAAGAAGATAAACAAGTCAAATTACTCCAGCTTATGACTATGAAACCTGTCTTATATATTGCAAATTGCAGTGAAAAGCAGCTTACCGCAAATGGACTACAGACTACAGCATTTGATTTTATTCCGATCTCGGCCAAGATTGAAGCAGAACTTAACGAACTCGATGACGCCGAGAAAAAAGAGTATTTGAAAGAGCTGGGATTGGAATCGTCTGGACTAGACAGATTAATTAAAAAAGCTTATGAAATTCTAGGTTTAATCTCCTACCTCACTACTGGCGAACCGGAAACCCGCGCTTGGACTATTCATAAAGGCTGGACCGCCCCGCAAGCCGCCGGTGTCATTCATGGCGATTTTGAACGGGGTTTTATTGCCGCCGATATTATTAAATACGATGATTTTGTCGCTAATAACGGCTGGGTTAAATGCCGGGAAAAAGGTTTAGTTAAAACCTGCGGCCGTGATTACATAATGACCGACGGCGACATCGTTCTCTTTAAATTCAACGTATAGAATACGTTCTCTCATTGACAAACCTGATTTTTTAAGGTATAATTTTTTATTGTACCTATACATTCGAGCCGGAGGATAACTATGGATAATGAATCACCCGAGAAAGTTATCGTTGTCATAGACGGGAATAACGTGGCTTCAACTTTTCAAGAAAGAGTGGTTGATTTAGAAAAATTGTTTCAACTTATCCTTAAAGAAAGAGAAAGAACTGAAATACTGTGCCTGATTTCTTACCATAATAAGCTCAGACAATTTAGACGACAAATAGCAAAGATTGATGGGACTGAAATAATAGGTCATCGGCTATCAAAATCAGATAAAACGGAATCAAAAGTAATGGGTTATTCTTATCAAAAAGTAATCTATGAAATAGAAGAAAGAATAAATTCTTTTGATACTCTAGTTCTTTTCACTCATAATGGTGCATTTGTGCCTTTTATTGAAAAACTAAAGCGAAACCATCAAAAAAAAGTGGAAATTTGCGCCTTCGGTCAGGAAGAAAGATTTAACCCCAATTTGTCCAAGTACCTTGTTTGGGATTTGTCGGATAGTTATATTTTGGAATTAATAGAAAAGCAATCATAACAACAATATTAAAGCCCTGGTTTATTAACCTGGGCTTTTAAAAAAGAGCAGTCATAAACTGCTCATGGTCCTAGAAACAAAATGGGCTAGAAATTTTGGAAAACTCATCTTTCCATAAAGAATCAAGTAAAATATCGGCCAAATAATTATACCGGGGCATATTTAAATGTCGTTCTAAAAAATTAAGAGCATCAGGATCTCCCGAGCGAATCATGGCAATTGCCAGCCAACACTTTACTTCCTCACAAGTATCGTTAATAAAACAACGGTAAAACCCTTTGTTAAAGAACGGTTCTTCCAACATGGCAATTGAACGAGCCGCAGCTTGGCGGACATACTGATGTTTATCGGTAAGCATCATAGATAGAACATCATTATTTCTAATTATCGGAGACGTGCCAAGCAAAAAGGCAGACATAACCCTGACACGCCAATTTTTATCAAAAGATCCCTTGATAATTACCTGTTGTGCTTTTTTTAATGATCGCCAATTAAAACTAGCCGGATCCTCAAAACATCCCAGAGAAACTATTGCCCAATAGCGCACCGTCGCATTGCGATCCAGACAGCAATCTAAAATAGTCTCCAAATAACTGTCTCTTAAACAAAGACCCAATGAGTGCAAAGCCGCACCAAGCATAAGAGAATTTCCAGACCCAAGAATTTCTTGAAAAATATAATCAGATTCGGAGGATGTAATCGCCGCTAAGGTTTCCAAAGCCATCTTTTTATAATAGAAATTCGGATGTGTCATAGTTATTAAAGCTGGTCTAACACTCTCGTCATAGTCCAATTTAGCCAAACTCAATATATACAAAGCCTCGAATTGGGGTTCACTGTATTTTTCAGGTTCAACATCCAAAATATCGTAAAGGCACCCAAGAATTTCGGGGTCTTCATTGCAAGCCATTTCTATAATTGCAGTTTGTCCAACTAGCGAAGAGCTTCCATTTTGAAAGGAACTAATATCAATTTCTCTATTAAGTAAATCCTCAGCCCGATAAAAATCAATCTCTGCTAAAGCTCCTAAAGCAGCAGCTTTTATTCTAAGTTCAGCATCATAAGCAAATGGTTCAATTAAATGATAAGTTTCCGGGTCGCCAATTTTACCTAACCATTGAATCGCGCTTGCGAGCATTGGATCAAAACGAGATCTAAGAATTCTGATAATCTGATTCTTCCGTGATTTTAGAATAGACAATGGCAAACACATAGTCGCAAAGTTTATCTCTTGCCAATCATACTTTGGATGGCTAGGAATAAACTCTTCTGAAAGACTCATTGTCATCTTCGGTCCCCCTTCATCTTCCCAAGTCAAATTGTTAAATTACCAAAAGGAAAGACTGATACTCAATCTTTCCTTATTGCAAACTTACGCCAAATTAAAAGGCTAGTCAAGAAATTAAATTTCTTGCATAACCTGTCGAGCCAAATTTATTTTCTGTTTTTGTTCTTCAGCTAAAGATGATTGCATTGTTTCAATCCAACCATTCAAAACGCGGCTAGTAATACTTTTAAGCATTTCTTTGGATTCGCCGGTACGAAAAATTCCTCTTAGTATCCGCTCGGTTTGTTCAAGATTGTCGGCATCTAAGGATTTTCGAAGCATCATCACCTGCTCATCTTGCGGATGAAGTTCCATCATATCGATTAAAAATTCCGAGGCGACTACTCTTTTTAAATCTTCGGTAATAATCTGTTTTTCATATTCCGGAAAACCAAAGACTTCAATAAAATGTTCGATCGTACTAATTAACATTATTCGCCCCCTTGAGTTTCCGCTTCTTCTAAAGCTCTATCAATAACTTCGGGTAGATCGCCATTTTCAAGCAAACTCTCTGGAAAACTATCTTCAACTTTTTCAGCTAATCTCGCTTGTTCACCTCTTGCCCAATCACCTTGAGCTTTAAGCGCCCCATCTGGCAGCTCTAACGGCTGTTCACCTTCGGGTAACATTTGAGCAGGATTGGTTTCAACGCCTGATTCTAATTCAAAACTTGGTTCTTTTTCCATAAAGCCTCCTAATATTCTACATTGATCATAACACAATAAAACCCAACCGCAAGTTTTAAAAATAACACATTGCCCCCCCTGCTGTCATTCCGGACCCGAGGGGCTCGGGATCCGGAATCTAGACTATTGCATAAACATCAAGTAATAGATCCTGAATGTCGGATTGCCATCCGGCTTCAGGATGACAAACTGGATAAATAATAAATTAAATTAATTTTAGAAAAGGATTTTGCTTTATAAAAAGAATAATACGGCCGTTTTTTTTACATCACCTTGGCTCTTGACAGATTAGAATAAAAATGTTAAGGTAATTCATTATGCAATTGTTATGGCTTAATTTCAGTCAAGTGCATAACAGTCATAATGCAACAATTTGGAGGGGAAACGATAATGACGCAATCCACTGAGACACAAGATGGCGTGGTACTTATTATTGACACCGAGTACTTGTTCAAGCTTAAAGACATTTTACGAATTAACGCACATGATCTGGTTGAAAAACTTACAAACGATGGGACTTCTTTTATTGAAACAGCGCTAATAACATCGAATTCAATCATGACCAGCAACAAAATGCTGGAAAAAAATTTCAACATGTTATTTAGCAAGTATAACATCATCAAAACCGATCTTAGTAATTCACTTTTAATCGGATCAAGAAAAATCCATATAAGTGGACAGTCAATCGGGCAGATTGCATTTGAGTGTGTAGCTGAAAATCCAAGCATCGGAACAGTCATATTTTTAACCGACAAACCAGATCTGGCAATAGCAATCGAAACACTCACTACCCTAGGGTACAATGTTGAATTGGTAGGACAAACTGAAACAAATCGTTTGATTCAGATGTATCTTAGCTCCGGCCTAGATTCCAGTGAAGATGAAGCCCAAATCAGAATTCGCGACCTAAACGAATACAAAGAACTCGCGACCTTAAGCGTCGTATAACAACCCCGCCTCGGCGGGGTTTTTAAGTCTTGCAATAAGTTAAATTTTCTGATATAGTAAGGGTGTAAAAAGGCTTGTCAATATTAATTTAATAACAATGCTAACAGCTTTGTTTAGTTTTTAATGATTTAAGGCTAAATAATCCATTGGCTACAAGCCGCCAGCTGTTAGATAAAGCAAAGGAACAAATGAAACAGTACGAAGTTACTTACATTGCTCATGAAGACCTCGGCACCAAGGGTGAGCATCCAGTCAAAGATGTTATCAACTCTTTTGGTGGCAAAATTACCGGTGAAAAAGCGTTGGGTCAAAAAGTTTTCGCTTATCCAATTAAAAAGGAAAAAAGCGGATACTACGACACCATCTATTTTGAGATGGATCCAGCCAAGCTAAATGATCTAAACCGACAATTGACTTTAAAAGATGAGATCATTCGGCATTTAATCGTTATCTCCGGCGGCATTGATTCAGAATTACCAAAAATCCTAGCCCGCCCAGAAAAAACAGATTCCAAAGAAGCTGTTATTGCTCCTGAAATCGAAGAAGTTGAAGAACCAGTTGAAGAACCAGAAAAGGTAGAAGAAAAACTTGAAGAAGATGTAGCTGTAGAACCTGAAGAAGAATCATTAGTAGAACCAGTTGAAGAAGAAAAAGAAGCCGAAGAAGAAATCAAGGAAACTGAAAAAGTCGTTGAAGAACCAGCTGAAGAACCTAAAAAAGTCAGCAAAGCTAAGGCTAAAAAAGAAGAAACTATTGAAGAAGCAACCGAAGAAGACCGTCTAAAAGCTTTGGATGAGAAATTAAACGAATTACTAAAAGACTAAGTCCACAAATCTCACTAATAAGCACAAAGTTGTGATGAAGTGAAAAATAAAATTAGTGGAAAGGAATACCATGTATTCATTAAATCGCGCCCAAATTATCGGTAATTTAACCCGTGATCCAGAGATGCGTTTTACGCCAAATGGCCAAGCAGTCTGCTCGTTTGCCGTTGCCACTAATCGACGTTGGAAAGATAAAGACGGTTCCAACCAAGAAGCAACTGAGTTTCACGATATTGTTGCCTGGGGAAAACTTGGCGAAATTATGAGCCAAATACTTCATAAAGGTGACAAAGTTTATATTGAAGGACGGCTTCAAACTCGTTCATGGGATGCTCAAGATGGTTCTAAACGCCAACGCACCGAAGTGATTACCGAAGACTTTGTTGCTTTGAGTCCTAAAGGTAGCATCAACTCAACTAGCACCAGTAACAATGACGAGTCAAAAGAGTTCCCAATTGGGACTGAAAAAGAAAAAAAGACTGTTGATCAACCTGTCAAAAAAGAAGAAGCCGCAGCCGACGAAGAAATTAATTTAGATGATATACCATTCTAAAATTTTTAATTTCTAATTACTAATTTCTAATAAAATTCAAAAACAGAAATTACAAATGTCTTTCGATTTAGTATTAGTAGTTAGAATATAATAAAGGAAATTATGTTTAAAAAACAATTCACCCACAATAAAAAACACTGCGCATTTTGCCGCAAAAAAATTGAATGTGTTGATTACAAAGACACTAATATGCTTAGCCGATATTTAACCGGTTGGGCAAAAATCAAACCAGGCCGCGACACTGGCGTCTGCGCCAAGCATCAACGTCGCCTTGCCGAAGCTCTAAAGCGCGCCCGCTTCTTGGCTCTTTTACCATATGTAAAAAGATAGTGAATATAGAGCTCACATTGTAAAAATTCATTACTGTGTTCGCTCTAGAAGATTCACATTCTGAATTTTAAGTGCATTTTATGAATGTAATATCTATAGTGGGCTAGTGATTAGTGGTTAGATGATAGAAATTTTCTTATAACTCATTAAACCCTAGCCACTAAAACCTAACCCCTAACCACTGGAGTCTTTATGTTGACTATTAATGATTTAAAACCTGGAGTTAAGGCTATTTTTAACGGCCAACCTCATATCGTCATCAGTGCCGAGCACTCTAAACAAGGCCGGGCTGGCGGTATTCTTCGAAGTAAGCTTAAAAACTTAATTAGCGGCGCGACCATCGAACATACTTTTGCTGGTGCAGAAAAGTTGGAAGAAGCTAATTTGGAAAGCAAAAAAGCCCAATTCCTTTACCGTGACGATGAAAAATTTCATTTTATGGATTCGGAAAACTTTGAGCAATTCGAACTTGATAAAAACTATATCGGTAATTTGGCAAATTTCTTAAAAGACGGCGAAGATATGGATATCCTTTATTTCGACGGCAAGCCAATCAACATTCAATTGCCGATCAAAATGAAATTCAAAATCACTTATACTGAACCAGGTTTTAAAGGCAACACAACCTCAAACGTTCTAAAGCCAGCCACTATTGAAACCGGCGCCGAAATTAAAGTCCCTATCTTTATTAAAGAAGGCGATGAAGTCATTATTGATACTCGTACCGGCGAATATGTCGAAAGAGCGTAAATAGTAAATTAAATTTAAAATACAACGTCTAAACTAAATACTTGTACTAAAAAAGATAAAAAAAGCCGCGGTTAAGCGGCGGTAAGATACTTTTCTCTTGTTTTTACTGTACGATCGAAAGAAGCCCAGAAATCTGTTCTTCGTTTTTCTTTGGCCAAGTCAGTATAAAAAACGAATGGTACGCCTTCATAGGCGGATCCGCTTTTGCCGGTTATAGCTGGCATTATTTGCGAGGGCGGAACATCGCAAATCTCAACAATAATTGCAAAAAGCATTTTTCTCGAAGATAAATCTTCGTATATTCTCCGGGCATCATCCATGTTGCTTACTTGAACAAGACCGAATTGAGGATATTTTTCCCCAATAGCATTTAGAAGCGTATCTTTGTTATCAACGGAAACCAGAAGAACTACTCCCGGCAGCTGACGAGAGGTATCTCCATCAGCCTCATCAACGTTCCACATTTCTTCTCTTGTCATCTCAAACTCCTGTTAGTGAGATCTGCTTTAAGTATACTCCTAACGCACGAAATGTCAAGGAGAAAAGGCTTATACCCAAACCATTTGTATTTTCCGTCTTTATGATTTAGAATTTGATTAGCTACTAAGTTGAATTTAGGAATTTTCACTATGTTTATTGAAGCAAGAAAAATAATCAAACTTCCTGTTGCGGCCGACGATGTCATCTCAAAAGTCGGTGAAGTCGAACAGATCATTGTTGACCCCGAAACCGGTCACCTGGTAGGCTTTTTAATTTCAACCGGCGGATTTTTTTCAACCAAAAAGGCTTTATCGGTTACCGACATAATCGAATGGGATCCAAACGGTCTTATTACAAAATCAATTGAGAATTTAGTTGATCCTTCAGAGATTATTAGAATTAAAAACGTAGTAGACAAGGGAATATTTTTAATCGGCATGAAAGCCCAAACAGAATCAGGTAAAAACCTTGGACAAATTGATAACTTCCTAATCGATACCGCTACTGAACAAGTAGTTAAATATTATTTACATGATTTATTGGGCAATAGCCGTATTATCCCCGCTGATAAAGTGGTTAAAATTGATAAAGTAATTGTATTTAAAGAAGACATCGATATGCCGCAAGGTGTAGCCGGAGTACAAGCAGCGTAAAATAGTGAATAGGGGTTAGTGATTAGTGGATAGAATTATATGAAAATCAATTCTTATAAAGAATTAGTAGTTTGGCAAAAGGCGGTCTAATTAGTCAGTCTAGTTTATAAACTTTCTCAACAATTGCCAACATCTGAAGACTATGGTTTATCCAATCAGATTAAAAGGGCATCAATATCAATTCCGTCTAATATAGCTGAGGGATTTGGAAGAAAGAATACCAAAGAATATATCCAATTCCTTTATATATCTTTGGGTTCCTGCTTTGAGACAGAAACACAGTTAATAATTATGAATAATATTTTTAAAGTTGATATTAAAGAAACGTCTCATCTGCTTACCGAAATAATAAAAATGTTATATGCTTTAATTGGCAAACTTAAAGCCACTAATCACTAACCCCTATCCACTAATCACTATTTATATGGATAAAGATTTTTCCAGAAAAGTTTTAGAAGTTGTCGGTCAAATTCCTGAAGGTAAAGTAATGACTTATTCTCAGGTTGCCGACAAAGCTGGTTCTCCAAGGGCCTACCGAGCCGTTGGCTCAATTTTGAATAAAAACTTTAGGCGACGTGACTGGCAGCTCCCATTAGAAGAATTTGACCCTGTACCGTGCCACCGCGTCATTCGCTCCGATGGTTTTATTGGCGGTTTTGCTGGCGGATCTGAGGAAAAGGAAAAAATACTTGCCAAAGAAGGCCATGTGGTGGAAAATCACCGGATAAAAATGCCAAGCTATGTAAGTTAAATTTAAAAAATCAAATTTCCAGCCCAAGGCTGGTCAGCCTTTGGTTGAAAAATTTAAAACCAAACGAATCTGGTTTTTTTATATTGACTTCTATCTGTTATATGATACACTAATCTGTTACCGCTTTTGGTAATCCTTAACAATCAAACAAGAACCGTGGTGTCACGGGAATTTTCAAATAAAGGAGAACTAGGATGACTCTTGAGCAACAGTTTATTGAAGCTCTAGACCGAATCTCTAGTATCTGCACACCAGAACAGATACAGGATGCAGATACAATTATTTCAATTAAGACACCAAGTCTTTGGAACCAGGTTCCAAACAATCACGTTTGGCGCAAAAAAGAGCATCATGGCAAAAAGACTGAACAAGAAGGACGGGGCATTTTGGCCAGCATGGGAGTCGATACTGAAAAAAATTGCGGCGCCCGACTTGCGCTCTTTTGTGCCAAGCATCATGACCATGGCAGAGTAATTGAAGTCAAATATGGAAACAAAATATTTCCTCAAGGTTTCGAACAGGGTGCCACTCATGGCGGACATACCATGACCTTGTTATATTTTTGGGGTGCTTTAAAGCCTTTTCGTCCAGATGTTATAGACATCATACATCGTGCCATCGCTACTCACTCAGACAAAATTTCACCTGAAATGCCGCCCGAACCTAGCCCAATCGATCAAGCTGCCACGCTTTTTGCTTGGTTCACGAGAGATATCGATAAACTAACTTTCTATCATCATGAAGTTCCAGCTTGTATTTTTTCCAACCAAGAACGAATTGGCCAATCAAAAATCATTCACGAAGGTTACAATGAAAATTATAGCTCGCGCGATAACTTTATTAGCCCCGAAATCTTAAAATCTTACCTTACTAGAATGACCGATGGCGGTAAGACCCATGTAGAACGCGCTGATATGAGAAACAACTGCGATTATATGTTACAGGTCGCGAGCCAAATCTGTGATGTTAAATATAACACTATTCTCCAAGAAATCATCAAAACCAATGCTATCCAGTTGATCTTGGGTTACTTATCACATATCCAAACCTGGGGCATTTACAAAGATATCCTGAGTGCTACCCGCCAATATCTTATCTCTAGAGGAGTAGCTGGCGAAAATTTTGGCGAAAAACCAAACGATTATTATAATCATTACAAACACTCCTTTAATTGTCCTATTTGCAAGGAGTTAGGCGTTTAACTAACTTATCTCACAAACCAAGTCGGTCCGCTACCGGCTTTTTTAGTATTAATTGACATTGAAAAAAACTTATGTTAAACTGATGGCGATAACCGAACCTGAAAAACAAAGGCATATTTGCATCTGAAGGTAAATTTTTTCATGCCTTCAGCGGAACGTGATCTGGTACTTTTCCAGCACGTATAACGCCTTCTTAGCTAAGGCGAAAGGGAAACACTATGAAAATAGAGTTTTCAACTCAAGGGCAACGTTTATTTACTGGAACTCTCATGCGTTCGATCAACTATTTGTCCCCTAATGATTTTCCAGTATACGGGCCAGAACTAATTGTTACCTTGCCAGGCAATCATAATGAGCAAGTCAACTGGAGAATGCTCATTGCTATTTGGCCGGATTCTTCCAGAAGAGAGATACGGATTATGTTCCACAAAAAAATGAATGGTCATTGGGTTGCGACAGAATTATTAGATTCAAAAAATGGAGAAAACCTTCAACACTATACGCTCATAGGTAGAGATTTTTATCTAGATTATGCCACATTGTCAATCACGGATGTTTCTTGCGATTTTAGTACACATTGGCAATTACCATCATACGAAAATCAGCCGCTTTATCAGTTTTTAGCAACGCCAGCGGATCATATAGCCAAAACTTTACTAATCTCTAGTCCGGAATTAGAATTTGAAGTCACTTCCAGAAAACTAGCCCCGCATTTTACCTTATGGAGTATGCCAATTGATGATGTACTAACTTTAATGAAAGATACATGGTCTGACGAGACTATACAATCTCTCAAAGAGGCGTCAAACGATTTTTTAAACCTCGATAAATGGCGCGAAGCAGCTAAATCGGCTAGAAAAATAATAAATGTAACTAAATTTTCCGGCCAATATAGCGACACTATTCAAGATTTACCAATAAACGATTTGATTATGACAATATTTCCTACATCATTTCCTGGTGATGATGTAGAGTTAACCCACCAAGGTATAATGGAAAAACTTCGTGAAAATCCTGTCTGGCAGGTTTCTTATCGCAACTTTTCTACTCCAAGATCCTTGCGTATCAGTGAAAAATCCAGCATGAAGGGATTACAAGGCGACATACTTTTAGCCCAATACAACAAAGAGGAAATTGATCGCATATTTGCTATTCCGGGTAATGTCAATTGGGCTGAACTTGCCAGACTTACCGGTAAAACACTTCATCTCTACAATGGCCATGGTGGATGCGAAGGAGTAACCGATCGGATTGTATATCCGAACGGCAAAATCGAGTATCCTCTCAAAGATAAATAACTGCAAACCAAGTCGGTCCATGACCGGCTTTTTTAGTAGTCATACCTGTTGCAAATCAGCAAAATATCACGTTAAGTGTTCAGCGTTTTTGTCCTCAGTGTCATCCTGAAACCGGATAGCAATCCGATATTCAGGATCTAAACAAACAACCAAAATCGACATCTAGTACAGGTTAATTTATAGATTCCGGATAAGGAGCCCCTCCTTTCCGGAATGACATTCAAAAGGATGTAAGAAGACATCTAAAGAAATGTTTAGCCAAATAATTACAAGGATATAGTAACTAAATAACCACACCCACACCTTGACAAAAAGGTCTTTTTATGGTAAAGTTTACACAACCATACTGGGAGGTATTCTGATGCGAAAGAAAAAGAAAAACGATGACGAACCGCAGGATGGTAACCTCAAGGGTTACTTTAGAGTTGAAAAATTCCCTGACGGATCTTCTATGGGAATTAAAAAATTACAGCCGTGGGAAATGCCCGATCGATATGACAAGCTTCGTGTTTTAATGCCCAATGGAAATATCGCCATTGACGAATATAGTGTTTATCATTCATGCAAGAACCCAATTTCACTACTGTTCGAAGATTTACGCTCTGGTCAAATGACAATGGAAAGATTTAAACTCGATCAAGCAAGCATTTGGCAACGCTATGTTGAAAAGATAAAAGAGGCGGAAATTCGCAAAATTCAAGAAAAAGCAGAACTACATATAGCCTCTATCGAAAACACAGATTATAACAAAGCTTTTCCAGTCCCGATAAAAACAGAAAAATAAATTTTGACGACATTCTTCAAAGCTGCCCTCCCGGGCAGCTTTTACATTAATCAGATTTAACTCTATCCGATAAGAGCCTAACCACCCACACCTTGACAAAAAGGTCTTTTTATGGTAAGCTAACCTGTTGCCGATTAAAGGCAATCCTTAAAAATCAAATAGGGCCGTGCCACTCACGGAAACTTACCTGATAAGGGAGAGATCTAATGGAGATTATACTCCAGAACGTACGCTACAATTTTTCCAATCGCCCACTCTGCACCTCAAATGAGGTGGGTTTGGCCAAGGAAATTATCGCCTCGCATTACCCGCAAATGGCTGATCTTCTCAAAGACGGTCATCCATGGAAAGAGGCCAAGGCACTACACGGTGCCTTGACGGCACAAACAGGACAGGAAATTCTGTCGGAAATGGGTTTCGAGAACAATGACCCCAACCGTGAATTAATCTGTCTTATCGGAGAAATTCACGACCTTGGTCGTGTACCAGATGGCCTTCAACAAAAACTGGCTCAAAATGCCAATCCGGAAAGGATGGAGGAGGCAGAAAGATTTGCCGCCCTTTTTGCAGGATGCAAAGACCATGGCGAAATGTCAGTTAAAATCCTCGAGGAATGGGGAGTGTTCAATGTATTCAGCCCCGACACCGCAGACATCATTCGGTTCGCCATAGCACATCACACAGATGATCAGTCACCAATATTACCACGACCCGATACAGATGAAGCGGAAATGATGAAATTTATCGTCACCGCGCTCATCCGCGATCTCGATAAGCTTGCATTGTTTATCGGGAAAACAGCCAAGTACCTCTACGATGAAAAGGAGATCCAACGGCAGGAGGAGATCGTTAAAAATTTGTTAAACCAGAAGTACCATCTCACATACAGAGGACGCGACAAGCGTGTGGAAGAAGTCGTCATGAACTTCGTGCGCAACTGGCAGCCAATCCCTCAGCGATTCATCACAACATACCAGCAATATATGATATACATGGCAAGCTGGGCTTTAGACATGAACAGCCCGGAAGTGCTACGTCGCCTTGCCAAGGATATGATCGACGCCGAATTTACCGAGAGCAAACCACCGATCAATATGATCCTTGACTGGCTGGACAACCATATCTGCAAAGAGCAAGCAACCGAAATTCGCCAGGCAATCCGCGCGTATTTCGCGAAAAACAACATCACAATATAGCAACCAAGCCGGTCTTCCGACCCTAAAAAGTCGGTCCATGACCGGCTTTTTTAGTACAAAAATAGTACCAAACTGATTGACTTAAAGATAAAATAACAATATAATGCGAGTGGGCATATAGAGCTCACATTGTAAAAATGCGTTACTATATTTTACCTTTGGGTAAAATTCCGCGTAGATTTTAATCTACTATATTTTACCTTTGGGTAAAATTCTGTGTAGATTTAACTACTATGTTCGCTCTAAGGACAAGGTCGTCAAGCTTTGCTTATAAGATTCACATTTTAATTTTAAGTGCTTTTTAAAATGTGATATCTATAGCACCTTAACTGAGGGAGGAAAAAGATGGAAGAGACAAAGGGTGGCTTTTACAACATGACTATCCGTTATGGGGATAATTGGTTACTTATTGTTCCAGGAATAGCAACTATATTAACTCCCCATGAGCTTGATCAGGTCAAACCTTTTTCACTAGTAGCACTAAAAAATTTCTTCTCAAATAAGTTCGAGAAAGATACTAATCCAAACCAATATCTAGAAGCGTTAGTGCAATATAAGGATCAGTTGACAGCATTCCTAAATTGGCTTAATGGAGATAAAAGCATCTTAAAAGAGCTTCTACCTGATGAAGCAAACTTTAAATACACACTGGAATCGCAGCAACTTATTTTTGGTTTTAAGCCAAAATTATCTCACCCCTATCTGCCTTTTGATGGACTTTACCTCGAAAGGATTATTGCCTTAATAGCTGCTTCTTCCCTATCGCCAAGATCAATCGAACAACCATTTTTCGATTTATGGCGCCATCGAAACCCAAACTTCTCACTTTTTGAAACCGGCTATGATTTTACTTACCGGTACTCCAAAGAAATCGTCACAACGACTATTTTAGATTCATCTAACACTACTGTTAATAATTTTCCGATCTACAATCTCCGCATTAATGGTCCCAATAAAACTAAAGAATGGCTTATTTATATAAGCGAATGTACATTATTTGATACTCATGTCGAAGCCGTGAGATCACTTCTCCTTAACTCCTAAACCCTCAACTTCCCATACAAACCGGTAATAAACCGGTTTTTTAGTACAAAATTTCAACGGACCAGGGGGTGGGCCGTTAAAAAAAGACCAGCCTTTTAAACTGGTCTCTTTTATTCGAATCTATTTATCTCTCAATTTAATAGTCTTCAATATCTTTAAAAATTAGAAATTGGAAATTTGTCATTCCGCCTTTGGCGGTTTACATCATCCCCATTCCACCCATACCGCTCATATCTGGCATTGGGGTGGCTTCTTTTTTCTCTGGTAAATCTGTTACTACCGCTTCAGTTGTTAAAACTGACGAAGCAATTGAGGCAGCGTTTTGGATGGCAGTACGGGTTACTTTGGCCGGATCAATAATCCCGGCTTTAATCATATCGACATATTCGCCAGTCGCCGCATTATAACCGATTCCCTTTTCTTGACGCCGAACTTCTTCAATCACCACGGAACCATCTTTACCAGCGTTAGCGGCAATTTGACGCATTGGCTCTTCAAGAGCGCGACGAAGGATTTTAATACCAACCATTTCATCGCCATCAACTTTTATACTATCGAGCGATTTAATACAATCAACCAAGGCAACGCCGCCGCCAGCTACAATTCCCTCTTCTACTGCTGCACGAGTGGCATGAACCGCATCGTCAATCTTATCTTTCTTTTCTTTCAGTTCTACTTCAGTCGCCGCGCCAACTTTGATCACACCAACCCCGCCAGAAAGTTTGGCTAAACGCTCATTAAGCTTCTTTTTATCGTAGTCTGAGGTAGATTTTTCCATTTCCGTCTTGATAAGCTTGATTCTTTCTTTAATTTCAGCCGTTTTACCCTTACCTTCAATAATAGTGGTTTTCTCTTTATCGGCAACCACCCGGCGAGCTGAACCAAGCATATCAATAGTCGCCTCATCAAGCTTCATGCCGCGTTCCTCAGAAATAACTTGACCACCAGTAACAGTGGCAATATCTTCCAAATAAGCTTTTCTGGTGTCGCCAAATCCTGGCGCTTTAACGGCTAAAGTGATTAAAATGCCGCGAAGTTTATTGACAATCAAAGTGGCTAGAGCTTCACCATCCACATCTTCAGCAATAATGACTAATTCTTTACGTCCAGAAGTGGCCAAAGCCTCTAAAACCGGCATAATTTCCGAAATAGAAGAAATCTTTTTATCGGTAAGTAAAATCGCTGGATTTTCCATCACCGCTTCCATCCTGGAAGTATCGGTCATCATATAGTGGGAAAGATAGCCTTGGTCAAATTGCATCCCTTCAACCAATTCTTTACCAAGACCCATAGTTTGCGATTCCTCAACAGTAATCACGCCATCGCGACCAACCGTATCCATCACTTCGGCAATCAAATTACCAACTTCTTCATCACCAGCCGAAATTGAGGCAACTTGGGCAATTTCCGCTTTACCTTGGACTTCCTTGGACTGAGCTTTTAATGCCTCTGTCACGGCATTTACGCCTTTCTCAATACCAAGACGAATCTTTAGCGGATCCGCCCCAGCTGTGACGTTACGAAGGCCCTCATTAACCATAATTTGCGTCAACAATGTCGCAGTGGTTGTTCCATCGCCAGAAACGTCAGCTTGCTTTTCTGCTACTTGTTTAACTAACGAAGCACCCATATTTTCAAACTTGTCTTCAAGCTCGATCTCTTTAGCAATAGAAACGCCATCGTTAGTAATTGTTGGCGCGCCAAAACCCTTATCAAGCATTACGTTGCGACCCTTTGGCCCAAGCGTAACCTTAACTGAATCAGCTAGAATATTTATTCCTCTTTTTATCCCCTCGCGTGCATGATCACCAAAACGAATTTGTTTAGACACAGTAAACCTCCGATTATTATAGTGGTTAGGTTTTAGTAATTAGGGTTTAGTGTTACTTACCAAAAAACACTGACCACTAGCCACTAGCCCCTAAACCCTATTCTATTATTGCGATAATGTCTTCTTCTTTTAAAACCATTACTTTTTCGCCGTCGAGTTTAAATTCATCACCAGCATATTCTTTATAGAGAACTTTATCTCCGACTTTAAGGGTCATTGGTACCAATTTACCATCATCGTACTCTCCTGGACCGACCGCAATCACTTCTGCTTGATGAGACTTTTCTTTGGCTGTATCAGGAATAATAATACCTGACTTGGTTTTTGATTCCTGCTCGATTGGTTTTACTACCACTCGGCTACCTAAAGGTTTAATCGTCATAAGGCTCCTTTCAGTCGCTTTTATTAATTATTAATTCGGATACAAAAATACAAATAACCTCGTTTTTTAAATTATTTGCACTTTTATCGCCATATTATTTTAAAAGCGCTAAGAGAAGAGATGAAGGGGGATGCATCCTTCTCCTAGCACACTTCATTTTACCAAACTCAATTCTTGGTTGTCAAGAACTTAATCGGATGGAAACGAAGCTCTTTCTCCGAGACAGAGATTCTCCCGGGCGGTTGATTACGACTTAATGGGTTCTTGACGATTTTTTCGGTTTGAACCTTACCAAGCCACTTCTCACCTGCTTCATTCAAGATTAATTCACACAGAATTTCGTTAATCTTTTGAAAAAAGAATAAGATTAAAGCCAAAATCTTTGTACCGGAAGATTCTTTCTTACGCCAAACATTAATTTTTAAACCATATTTTTTTACCCAGTGGTTAACCTTGCAGTAGCGCGGATAAATATCGCCCTTATACCAAAGGGGAATAAGGTTAATATAATCTAGCGCGTCCAGGTTGCTTTGCGGCCTAATTTCTAAATAGTCCTCAGTCTGATAACGATTCAAACAAATTCGACCAGCAACCTTTGAACCATAACGACGAAAACCTGTCAAATGAACTATTAGAGTCACGAAAAGTCTGGTCGTCCAAATTCGACCGGTTTTTGCCACAATAAAAAAATCAATATCTGATTCTTCCCGCGCCTTGCCGCTGGCCACCGAACCATCGAGGGCGACCATCCGCACAAACGGCGCAATTCTTAAGATATTGGCAATAGTATAAGCCCGCCGAAGATAGATTTTATTAGAAAGATTATTCATAGAAATTCTCTTGTAGTATATCATATTAATTGCTAATATTAAGAAGGGTATAGTTAAACTACAAATCAAGAATCAATTTTAAATTTCGAATTTTGAATTTTGAGTGAAGCTTAAATGATCGAATTTTGAAATTTAAACATTCTAATTTCAATCGAAATTAGAAATTAGAAATTAGAAATTTTTCTAATTTTCATTATAGAATAGGGTTATCATGAAAATATTTTCTGGTATTCAACCAAGCGGGGAATTTCATATCGGCAATTATTTAGGCGCAATGAAAAACTGGGTCAAACTTCAAGACGATCATGACTCGATTTTTTGTATTGTCAATTATCATGCGATTACTGTAGATTACCCAGCTGACCAGATGCCAGAACGAATTCTTAGTGCCGCCAAAGATGCTCTCGCAGTAGGCATTGATCCTAAAAAATCGGTTTTATTCTTACAATCCGATATCCCGCAGCACACTGAACTTGCCTGGCTTTTAAATACAATTACTTCAATTGGCGAACTAAATCGCATGACTCAATACAAAGAAAAAGGCGAAAAGCACGAAGAACGAGTCGGGCTTTTTGATTATCCTGTTCTTATGGCGGCAGATATTCTACTCTACAAAGCCGAGGGTGTGCCGGTTGGCGAAGATCAGGTTCAACACCTAGAATTAGCTCGTGATCTAGCCAGACGCTTCAATAGTAAATTTGGTCAAACCTTTCCCGAACCGAAACCCTTATTAACAGAAGCTAAGCGGGTAATGAGTCTGGATGGCCAAGGCAAAATGAGCAAGTCTAATGCTCCATCAACTTACATTGCCCTAAAGGACACGCCGGAAATAATCCGTAAAAAAATTGCTTCCGCTACCACCGATATTGGAACTGAGCCAGAAATATCACCAGCTACTGAGAATCTTTTTAGCATTATGGAAGCTTTTGCCGGTAAAGAAAAAGCTGATTACTACCGCGATTTACGCCGTGAGGGTAAAATTCGTTATTCGGAATTCAAACCTGATCTAGCTGAAGCAATTATTAAAGAACTAGAACCAATTCAAGCGCGCCGCGAAGAAATTTCCGATAAAGAAGTGCGCCGTGTTTTTGAAGAAGGAAAAAATAAGCTTTTACCTCAAGCGGAAAAGACTATACATGAGGTTAAAGAAAAGATGGGCTTGGAAATTTCTTAAAATATTTCAAGGAGGAAATATGAATAACATTACCGCAGAACCTATTCAACCAGTTGATCCGCCAGAGCATTCACTTCTCGATCTATTGCAGCTTATTTATAAAAAATTTCGCTGGTACATTTTTGGTCTTATTGGTTGCACAGTCTTAGTTTTAGCAGCTTACTACGGGTTTAACGCCTACAAAGCCAACCAAGCCGCCGCCATAGTTTCTCTCGATAGGCAAATTACTGAATCAGTTTTTGCTTTACGAATTGAAGCCAAAAATTATTACGATAAACACTTTAACTATCAAAATTGGGAACCAAGTCCAACTGAAGAGGCCAAAATCAAACAAACAGGTTCAAACCTAATAGTTTTCCACCCTGATTTCCAAAGTTATCTTTTCTATGCGCAATTTATGAGTTCAACTAATTATTTCTGCGCCGATTCAACAGGTTTCGTGGGTGAAGTAAGCACAATCCCAGCCGATAAAGTTAAGTGCAACTAATTAAATAACTACTAACTATTTCGGACATAACTTTTAGCAAATTGAAGAAGTTGATCAACTTCTTCTTTTGTTTTTGCTTCAGAATAGAGTCTGAGAACCGGTTCTGTTCCTGAAAAACGAATCAAAAGCCATGAATCATCTTCAAAAAAGAACTTTATACCATCATCACTTCTAATATTAGTTATCTTTTTACCAATAATTTCTTCAGGTGAGCTTTCTGTTAGGAGTTTTGTCTTTTCATCTTTGATTTTATCGTAGCCTTCATAGGAAAAATGGACATCCTCTCGACGAAAAACATAGCCGCCGCCAGCCGCTTCCTCAGCTATAGCCAGAACCTTAGAAATTGGTTTGTTTAGGGTTATCATAAGATCGAGGATAAAAAGGTTCATAATCTGAGCATCACGAACTAAAATGAAATTGTTTACCGCCGAACCGCCCGATTCCTCACCGCCAAAAACCGCGTTTACCTCTTTCATTTTTTCACCGACATATTTAAAACCAACTTTTGTATCGTAAACCTCAAAATTATACTTTTTACCCAAATGATTGACCATCACTGTATTAGACAATGTTTTCACCACTGGACCATTAACCTTTTTTAACTCAAATAAGTAATATGTCAGCAATAAAAAAGCCTCAAGTGAAGTCAACATTTGGCCTTTCTCGTTGACCAGACCTATTCGATCAGAATCTCCATCTGAAGAGAGACAAATGTCAAAACCTTTCTCTTTAACAACCTCAATTGCATCTAAAACATTATTTTCGACAATTGGTTCAGGCGAATTTCCATGGAACTCAGGATCAAGATTTCCGTTGATCTCCTTAATAAATAAATTTCCACCTTCAAGTACTTCTTTTAAATAACCAACCCCGGCGCCATGCATCGGGTTAACAAGAACTCTTAATGAAGCATTCTTAATTTTACTAATATCAACTAATTCACTAAGCTTTTTTAAATAAGACGGTTTTGGATCAAATACTTCTATTAAATGCTCTCTGGTTAAAGCCTCGAAATCTGATTTTTTTACATCGTTTAGGGAAATATTTGCCAAATTTTTTACAAAAACATCGGTCACAGCGTTTGGGGCTACCATTGCCTCTTCTGTCATATATTTAAGTCCCAAAAATTTAGCCGGATTATGAGAAGCGGTAAACATAATCGCGCCATCAGCATTTTTGTCGATTATCGACCAACCAGTAACTGGCGTCGGACATGCCTTATCGACAAGGTAAACTTTAACACCGTTGGCAGCCATGATTTCTGCCGAGAGTTTAGCAAAAATATCTGCTTTATGGCGACCGTCATAACCTATCACAATTGACTTTTTACCAGTAGAATTTAAATAATTAGCAATTGCCTGACTCACTAAAGAGACATTTTCTTCATTAAAATCTTGATCAATAATTGCCCGCCAGCCATCAGTACCAAATTTAATCATATTAGTCTCCTACAAATAGTTTGTTTGACCTTCTGCCTTAAGTTTCTCGGTTAATTCTTTAATTTCTCCGGCATTATTCTTATTACAAACCAGAGTAACATCTGGCGTGTCGATTATAATAATGTCCTCCAAACCAATTGTTGCCAAAAGTTTGTCGTTAGCATAAATTAAACAATTTTTATTATTAATGCCAATATGACGCCCCTTGATAACGTTAGTCTCTCCGCTATTTTTAGATAAAAATTCGTAAAGTGAATCAAAGGTCCCTACATCGGACCAGCCCAAATCGGCCGGAATTACACCAATATTTTCCATTCTTTCGATAATCGCTGGCTCAACCGGCTTTTTAGGAAAAGAAGCATAGATTTTATTGATAGTTTCTTGTTCGGCATCGGTTCCAATTGCGACTAAAATCTCTTTTAAACCCTTATAAATTTCTGGCTCAAAGGTTTTATAATTTTTAAGCATTTCAGCAGCCTGCCAAATAAAATAACTGGCATTCCAGAGATAATCGCCAGACTTTAAGTAGCTTTGAGCGCGTTCCGAGTCTGGCTTTTCCACAAAACGTTCCACCGCATAAACTGGTTCATTCTCCATTTTACGACCGACTTTAATATAACCGTAGCCGATATTCGGCTCAGTTGGGCTAATACCAATCGTCAACAGATATTCAGGCTTTTCTTCAACAAACCGAGAAGCCTGTTTAATCACCTTTTGAAATTCTGCCACGTTTTGGATTGTATGATCTGAAGCTACCGTAGCCACAACTGCGTCAGGATCTCTTTTAAAGATTTTAGCGGCAATTAAACCGATTGCCGGCGCCGTGTTTTTTCCCTCAGGCTCAATAATGAAATTTTCTTCGGGAATTTCCGGAAGTTGTTCGCGCGTAGTTTTATAAATATTTGAAACCAAAGAAACATAAATATGATCTTGGGGTACAATTTCTTTAATTCGATCATATGTTTCTTGGATTAATGACCGCTCATCCGAAGAAAACTTATGAAACTGTTTGGGTAAATTCGCCCGGGAAATTGGCCAGAGTCTCGTGCCCGAACCGCCAGCCATGATAACTATATACATAAATTCCTTTCTTGATAACAAAATATGATTTGCTTAAATTTTACTCTCTTTACGATAGGTTTGCAACGAGATAATTTGACAAAGCTTTTATATCACGATAAGTTAAATTTGTAATGCAAACGAAATATATCTTTGTAACTGGAGGGGTCCTCTCAGGACTCGGCAAAGGGGTCACTGCCGCTTCTATCGGCAATATTTTAAGAGCTCATCATTTTAAGGTCTGGATGCAAAAATTCGACCAGTACTTAAACGTCGACGCCGGTACATTAAACCCTAATGAACACGGCGAAGTTTTTGTGCTCGATGATGGCGCCGAAACAGATTTGGATCTCGGCCATTATGAACGCTTTATCGATACCAATCTTAACCGCACTTCTTCTGTTATGTCCGGCCAAATTTACCAAGCTATCTTAGAAAAAGAACGAGCCGGTAAATTTTTAGGTAAAACCATCCAAATGATCCCACATGTAACCGATGAAGTTATTTCCCGGCTCCAAAAAGCGGCCAAAGAATCAGATTGCGATATCTTAATCACGGAAATTGGCGGCACGATCGGTGATTTTGAGGGGATGCATTTTGTTGAAGCAATCCGTCAAATGCAGTATAAGGTTGGCAAAGAAAATGTCCTTTATGTGCACGTCGGCTTTTTCCCCTATCTTGGCGCCTCGCAGGAACTAAAAACCAAGCCTTTACAAAATAGTGTGCATGATTTGCAAGCTCTTGGTATTCAACCAGATGTTATTATTGCCCGTTCTGATTATCCGGTTGAAAAGAAATTAGTCGAAAAAGTTGCGTTGTTCACAGGCGTTGATATCGACGCGGTTATTCCGTTAGAAACAGTTGATTCAATCTATAAGGTGCCGCAAATCTTAAAAAAGCATCATTTAGACCGAATTATCGGCCGGAAATTCAAAATTGATCTTGAAAACGGTGCCAATAAGGAATGGCAGAAATTTATTACTAAATTAGACGCGCCCAAAAAGAATAAGATTAAAATTGCCCTAATTGCTAAATATATGGGACTGCGCGACACCTATTTCTCGGTGACTGAATCATTAAAAATCGCTGGTATCTGGAGTGACGCAGATTTAGAAATCGGTTGGGTTGATGCTGAAGAGATTGAACAGGGATCAGTTAAAAATATTTTAAAAGGATATGATGCAATTTTGGTTCCAGGAGGCTTTGGAAGCCGTGGGGTTGAAGGAAAAATTGCAGCCATAAAATACGCCCGAGAGAATAAAATCCCTTTCCTAGGCCTTTGCTATGGCTTACAACTGGCAACTATCGAGTACGCCCGTCATATTGCCGGTTTAGAAAACGCCAATACTACTGAAATCGATGAAAACACTCCCGATCCAGTCATCCATATTATGCCAGAACAAGAAAAGCTCCTGGAGGGTAAAAATTACGGCGGGACTATGAGACTTGGAGCCTATGAGTGCAAATTAGTTAAAGGTACAACATCAGAGAAAGCATATAAAGAGCTATCCGCAATCAGCTATCCGCAAGCCGAGAAAGCGGAAAGCTTAATAATCAGCGAGCGTCATCGTCACCGCTATGAATTCAATAATGAATATCGCCAATTACTTGAAGAAAAAGGTTTAGTAATTGCCGGCACTTCCCCAAACGGGACTTTAGTTGAAATAGTCGAACTTCAAAATCACCCCTTCTTTGTCGCCACTCAATTCCACCCGGAATTCAAATCCCGCCCAACTAGTCCTCATCCGCTGTTTATGGAATTTATAAAAGCGGCCAAAAAATAAAATTAATTAAAAAAACAAGACTTCTAAGTTTAAAAGTCTTGTTTTTATTTATTAATTTTTAATCATCTTCTTCTACATCCTAATCACTATTCACTAACCCCTAATCACTATTTTTCGGTATCTCTGTACCCGGACCATAGAGAAAACGGGCGCGCCAAGGAACATAATTGCTCTTAAAAGTATCATTACTCAAGGTTTTGCCGGCTTTTGTAACCTTATAAGTGAAATATGCCTTAGCGCCTTTATGAGCACTCTCAACCTGTTTAATTTCACCAGGTGCTAAATTAGGCGACTCTACATAAAGTGGTGGCTCTGGGTCCTCATAACCGTAAACAACTGGTTTTGATATTTCTACTTGACGACCGTCTTTTGTGCCGTAAATGGTAAAAGTAATATTGTTCCCCTCAACTTTAGACTGTAAAAGGATCGGGCTATCCATATTATTAATAAATTTAAAATCTGGACTCGGGTCATAAATTGTCGCATCCATTCCAACTGGTGGCTCATAGTAGCCAACTCTATAAGAATGGTTTGACCGGGCTGACACCTCAAGACCAGCATTCATTACCGCCCTAAAAAGTGTAGTTGAAACCTGACAAAGACCACCGCCATATTCAGGAGTCGTACGGTTTTCTTTAATCACAAGTTCCGGTAAATAGCCTCCGGAGGCATCAATCGGTTTAAGGCGCTTAACTGTGGAAAATTCTTCACCAGGCTTTACCACAATGCCGTGCAAAGCCTTGGCGCCAACCGTAATATTGTGCCGACGATTAGACGGACTACCAGAAAAATTTGTGAATCCTTCGGCAACAATCTCCTTAATTCCCATTTGGCTAGCTGAGTTAGAAGTAACCTCTGGCTTAACTTCCTTAACTGGCAAATCAGCTTTATCTTGAGCCTTTAATATTGTTTCCTTAATGATTTTTTTAGCCTCATTCTGATCGAGTTCAAATCCTGTTTGAGCGGTAGCAAAAACAGTAACATGTCCGTCTTTAACCTCAAACTTGGCATCTCTAGTTTCCTGATCGATTTCCGATGCCAACCAAACAACGTATTTACTTAATTTCTGTTCATCAATATCGACTACTAAAACTTTTTTATGATCAAAAATATTTTCATTTGAATCATCTGCCTTAAAAACTAACCATTTAGAAAATTCTTTTGCACTAAGAGTAAAAAGCTTCTTATCGCTTCTTAAAAGTATATCTTGACCTAAAATTTTTTTAGTTTGTGCCAAGGCTAACTGCGTGTTCTGAGCCGTTACCGCTGGTTCAGCCTTCTCTATTAATAAAATAATTGGTGAATTTTTAAATTCAACTAAATTGTTTTTCCAATCCTCTAATAATTTAATTTTGTTAACTTTTTGACCGGTTTCTTCGTCTTGAATTGTAGTCTGTAAATCTTCAACAACAATAGTCGCATTTTTCTCTTTAATATCTATTTCATCAGTTATAATACTGATAAATTTTGCGAATTTTTCTTCATTATACTGAGATTTAGCATCAATATGATTACTTGAAAAAAATACTTTTAATCTTTCAGTAGCAACTTTAAATATGTTCCCTTGCCGACCGACCGCCCAAATATCATCAATGGTTTTTTCGGTATCAAAGGTTAAACCTATTTCCTTAGGCTCAAGTTTCCATTCTTTTGCATCATAAACAAATTTAAGCTCTGAATCCAAAAATTCCGAGGCTTTTTTTTCAATGATTTGTTTTGCTTCTTCTTTAGTTTTACCGCCCAAGTTTACTTGCCCCAGATATGTCTGAGGAAAAATCCTATCAGAGTAGATTCCGTTATAAATAATAAATAAACCAAAAACAAAAAGCACCAAAGAACCTATGGCTAAAGCTATCTTTTTGACAAAGTTTATATTTGAAAAAATTTTCGCTTGATTATCTTGTTTTGACTCTTTCTTCTGGCTTAACTCTAAAGGATTCTCTTTTGCAACAACCTTTACCGAATTCTTTGTTTTTTCTTTTACGTTTTTTTTCTTACTTTTCATTATATCCTCGAGTACTTTCCCCTTATTTCCCATTTAAGATCTCATCCAAGATTAACTTTGCAAGCTTTTTTTCATGAACCAGACCGTCATTCTCACTTAAAATATACAGTCGTAGAGAGGAACCAGATTCGCAACCCGCCGGTAAGTATTCTGTAGAAATTGCGACTTTTTGTCCTTCTATTTCCAATTCGACTTTTTTCCCCTTCCTTTCAAGTATTTTACAGATTAAACCATGAATATTCATAATAAAGGTTAAGTTCAAAAGCAGTTAATAATTGATCCTAAGGGCGAGGCATTTTTAACGCCCCGCTCCCTAAATTCATTTATTTTAGGAATTTTACTATCAGAAGCGCAACAATGTTTAAAATCTTAATCATTGGATTGATGGCTGGACCAGCTGTGTCCTTATAAGGATCACCAACGGTATCACCGGTTACAGCTGCCTGATGTGCAGTTGAACCTTTACCACCAAGATTACCTTCTTCAATGTATTTTTTCGCATTATCCCAAGCACCACCACCAGAAGTCATGGAAATGGCCACAAACAACCCAGTTACAATTGAACCGACAAGTAATCCGCCGAGCGCTACTGGCCCAAGAAGGAATCCAACAGCCAAAACAGCAACAACAGGTAGAAGAGCTGGAACGATCATTTGACGAATTGCTGCTTTAGTGACAATGTCCACAGTTTTAGAATAATCTGGCTTGGCTTTGCCTTCCATAATCCCTTTGATTTCCCTGAATTGACGACGTACTTCTTCTACCACAGAACCAGCAGTCTTACCGACCGCTTCCATACTAAAGGCACCGAAAAGATATGGTAAAAGGCCACCAATAAACAAACCAACAATCAAATATGGGTCACTTAAATCAAACCTCAAATTGGTATTTGGATGAGTGTTGGCATAATCTTGAATATAAGAAGAAAACAAAACTAATGCTGCTAACCCAGCTGAAGCAATGGCATATCCCTTAGTAACAGCTTTGGTAGTATTACCAACCGCATCCAAAGGATCGGTTACATCTCGAACTGAATCTGGTAATTCTGCCATTTCAGCAATACCGCCAGCATTATCGGTAATTGGACCATAGGCATCGATCGCAACCACAATACCAGTCATACTAAGCATAGCAAAAGCTGCTACAGCAATACCATACAAACCAGCTAATTCAAATGAAATAATCGTGGCCGCTGCAATCAAAATGATTGGCCAAGCAGTTGCTTTCATAGATACAGCCAAACCTTGAATCACATTGGTACCATGACCAGTTGTAGAAGATTGAGCAATTGATTTAACTGGAGCATATTTGGTCGAGGTGTAGTATTCGGTCACTGCCACCATCGCCATAGTTAAAGCAATACCAACAACGCTTGAAAAGAAAATGTTAATCGGATTTAAACCAGGAACACCGTTCAAAAAATTTGTAGTAATAAAGTAAAAACCAATCAAAGCCAAGACCGCCGAAGCAATCAAACCCTTATAAAGAGCGGCCATAATTTTATCGCCAGTTAAGCGAACAAAAAATGTTCCCAGGATCGAAGCAATAATAGAAATACCACCCAAAACTAAAGGATAAAGTATCACCACTTCTGATCCGTTAAATAATAGTGAACCAAGAAACATAGCCGCTACCGCTGTAACAGCATAAGTTTCAAAAAGATCGGCTGCCATACCGGCACAGTCACCAACATTATCGCCAACGTTATCAGCAATCACGGCTGGGTTGCGCGGGTCATCTTCAGGAATGCCAGCTTCAACTTTGCCGACTAAGTCCGCACCAACGTCAGCAGCCTTAGTATAAATTCCACCACCTAAACGGGCAAAGATGGAGATAAGCGAGCCACCAAAACCTAAGCCAATCAGCACGCTTACATCTTTAATAAAGAAATAAAGACCGGTTACCCCTAAAAGACCAAGGGAAACAACTAAAAGACCGGTTACGGCACCACCGCGAAAGGCGAGTGATAAAGCTGGAGCTAACCCTAGTCTTGCCATCTCAGTGGTCCGAACATTCGCCCGCACCGCCACATTCATACCAATATAACCAGCCGCCGCAGAAAAGACAGCACCAACTAAAAAGCCAACGCCAGTTTGCCAACCAAGTACATACCAAAGAATTGCAAACAAACCAATTGCAATAACAGCCACCGTTTTATATTGGCGATTCAAGTAAGCCGAAGCGCCTTCTTGAATAGCGGCAGCAATTTCTTGCATCTTCTTGTTTCCTGTTGGCGCTTTAAGAATTTGCCAAATAAGAAATAGACCGTAAAGGATTCCTAAGGCAGCTGACCCAAAAGCAACAGGGTAAACAATCTGTTGAATTGACATAATACCTCCATCGATTAGTCAAAAGTTCAGAAAGTCGAAAGTTTATAAAGATATTTTCTTTACATACTTTGTACTTTATACTTTTAACTTTTCAAACTATTTTTATATATTTCTAATGTTTCCTGAGCAGTTTTACGCCAAGAATATTGAGTCACAATCATATTCGCCTTTTCCACCAATTCCAAACGCAATCTTTCATCGATAATCACTTCTTTTATCTTATCAGCCATATCTTTAATTTTAAAGGGGTTAAAATAAATTGCGCCATCTTTATAAATTTCCGGTAATGAAGTCCTATCCGAGCTGATTACAGGTGTACCCGCCATCATTGCTTCTAAGCCGGGCAAACCAAAACCCTCGTAAAAAGATGGAAAAACAAAAACTGAAGCAATCTTATACCAGCAAGATAGCTCCTCTTCCGTCACGAACCCTGGCATAATAATATCTCCCAAAGTAACCGCTTTGTCAATAGCCGAAATTACTTCTAAATAGGCAGGATCAACCTTGCCAATAATAGCAAGTTTGACCGGAGTCTTTTCCTTAACAATATTAAAAGCGTTAATCAAACCTAAAAGATTCTTATGCGGCCGCCATTGTCCAACATAAAGGACAACTGGCTTATCGCCTATCGCATATCGCTTTTTTAACGAATCGATAACTTCTGGCGAAGGTTTGGTAAAAATTTTATCATCAGCCGCCTCATAAACAACTTTAATTTTTTTGGACGGAGTTTTAAAAACCCGCATAATATCTTTTTTTGTTGCCTCGGAAACAGCAATTATTTCTGCGGCGTTTTTACAAGCCCGGCCCATGATATATTTGTATCCAATCTTGTAAATAAGGCTTTTCTTACTTCGGCCAGGATAGAAGAAAAGGGTTAGATCGTGAATTGTGACGATAAATTTACCCTTGTAGCTAACCGGATAATTAAAATTCAAAAAATGCATTAAATCAATTTTTTCTTGCTCAATGATTTTGGGGAATTTGGTTTGTTCGACTAAAGAATAATGAGGAATATCAACAATTTTGGTTACAAAATTGGAATTTCTAATTTCTAATTTCAAATTTCTAAATTCTTCTTCGTCTTCCGGCGTCATAAATAAAATATACTGATTGTCTGAATCAATTTCTAAAAGATTCTTAATTAAATTCTGACTATACCGGCCAATCCCCGCAATACTTGAGCGATAGAGCCGGGCATCAATTCCAATCCGCATTAATAATATTGTAAGTAATTTTAGACAATTCGTCCAATTTAATTAGGCTTAGTAATCTAAAAGAGCAGCCTTGCGACTGCTCTTTTTACTCATATTAGAATCTATTTTGAATATTTTTCAATAATATTCTTATAGGCATCAAAGGCTTTGCGCTTTTCACCAAAAGTGTAACCGCCATCAGGACCGACCTTAAACTTAATTAAGCCATAATATTCAGGCTTCTTTTGTGAACTTTGGCTTGGTGCCAAATCGGCTAGTTCTAGAACAAAGAAACCCTTGATTGTCTTGCGGTTTTTCCAGGCAAAATCAGCCATCTTTTCAATATATTCTACCTGTTTAACTTCATTTTGACCGAGTTTTTCATCTGGACGAGCATTAACTTCAACTAACATTATTGGTTTGCCAATTTTCTTTAAATGATCAAAGACAAGCGTCCCATCATCCAACTTTTTATCTTCCAGTAAACCCATATCAGAAAACCAATCCCAACCAAGAATATCGTAATCAACCTTATCACGTTTAATCATTTCAAAAAAAGCGAAATGGGTCCATTGGTCAGTAATGATAATTTTGGCTTTTGAATCTGATTCACGAATACCCTTACTTGCACCCTTTAACCATTCTTTAATCTTCTCGTATTTAGTGGAATCATATTGATCTTCTGAAGTCCCCGGGTATTGTCCACCCTTAAGAGCAGTTGAAGCCGATTCGCTCAATAGTTGATAATATTTAACCTTTCCTTTGTAGCGAGTAGCAATTTCTTTAGCCTGTTTATAGCCTTCCTGATAAGGATCAGTCATTGAAGGAACTTTATGGGCCTCACCAAAATTTAAATAAATTTGTAAACCTTGAGCATTGGCCAAATTTATCATCTGATCATGATCTTTTAGATTCTTTTCATCGCCAACACCTAATCTAACCCAACCCACTCCCAGTTCCTTGACATATTTTATTTGCTGAATCCAGGTTGAAGAATGGTATTTTCGATGAGGCGATGATCTTAAAGTAATCCCCCATAAAAAATCATCTTGGCTACCAAGATTTAAAAATTTTGTTCCCAAGAACCAACCGGCAATCGCCAAAACCAACACGGCGACAATAATGATAATTGTCTTCTTCATTTTTCCCTTTCTTCTTTTTATAAAAGTTACTCAGCCATCTTTTTATCTTCTTTAATTAATAATAACATGCAACCGACAACAAGCCAAAATATTATGCTTAAATCGTTTTTAAAATAAGGTGTGTCAACCAACCCTTGGACCAAAATTACGGTCATAATCGAAAGTAATAAGGCCGAAAATTGGTAGCGACGGTATTTAAAACCAATTTGGTAAAACAAAATCAAAATCCAAATGAAAGCTAATAGCCCTATTAGCCCCGTTGAAAGCCAAAACATCAAAAAAATATTATGAGGCGTCAAAGCATAAGGGGTAATATATTCAGGAAAATTTACTCTTTTAGCTGTTAATTTATTAAATGACTCTTGGTAGTTTGCCAACCCAACCCCTAAAAATGGTTCTTTCTTAATTAACTCCCAAGAAGTCCGCCAAATCTCCCATCGAATATTATTTGAAGTAACTGTTCTACCTCCATTTTGTGGCGATAGATTAAAATTGGGCTTAAAGAAATAGACTGCCGTAAAAATAACAATCAAAAGCAAACCCAATAAAGAAAGTTTTTTGAACTTGTTATTAAGAAGAGTCGACCAGTTTTTCCAAATAAAATAAAATGCCAACCCAGTAATCAAAGCGACTAACCCGCCGCGAGAACCGGAAAACATAATAGCAATGATATTGAGAATAGAACTAGACCACAAGAAGTATGAAAAAAAGCGATTCTTAGAAAAAACCATTAAACCGTAGATAATCCCGATTATAGCGATTGGTGCCAAAAATAGAGCTAAATAATTCGGTGAATAACCAAACAAACCGATAACGCGCCCGTCAAAAGTAACCTGGCCTAATATTTTCTGAATAATCACATGAATAGAAACAATCAGCCCTGAACCAATTAACCCCAAAGAGACCCATTTAGTATCTTTGAAATCCAAATAACAAATTATTAGCCATAGGACCAGGACTGGATCAATAAAAAAAGCCTTCAATTGCCCGAGGGCAGCAATTTTTAGAGGGCTAATTGCAACTGAAATTATTGCCGCTAGAAGAAGTAAACCAATCGGCAGCCAAATCTTTGTTTTTAAACGGCTCCATTGGCAATAACCCATATTGGCCAAGCCATAGGCAAAAACCGCATAAATTAAAAATTCAAGAAGAGTAAAAGGCACTCCCCCGATTGAAAAACGCACTAAATATGTCGGCAGGGCTAACGCAATTAAGCCGATAAAGTATTTCATACATATATCATAAAACTATTGCGACTAAATTTCAAAATCTAATACCGTAAATACGGAAATTATTCTTCGAGCGAAGCGAAGCGGAGTCGAGAAGTTTATATATGGGCAAGCTTTGCACGCCGCGGAATTTCTGCAGAAATATAGTTCTCCACCGGATTTCATCCGAGTCGAACAATAATTTTAGGATTAAATGTTATTTGAGATTTAAATTTCCATATTCAAGACTACCACTATTCGTTTTGTACTTTTCACTTTGTACTTTGTACTTTTTACTTTTTAGCGCCATTGTCTGAACCGCCACAAGGAGGCCAATTAGGACCCAAATATGAATAATATATAGAGTAGAAAAGAAATTATATTGTACTAAAACCCCAACAAAGGCCGCCAATAAACCAATTAAAGTAGCCTTAACAAAAGGATCTTGGCAATATCTAATCGCTGCAAGGCTACGAATAGTTAAAATTAGTAATATCAGCAAAAAAGAAGCTAAACCGAATAAACCGGTTTCTACTAGAACTTCGATGTACTGATTATTAACAATATCCCAACCGGTTTTTGGAGCCACGGGCGGATAATTTTTGGCATATGGTCCGTAATTACCAATGCCAATACCAAAGTTTGGATTCCATTTATAAGCACCTAAAGCAAACTTAAAAGTCGCTAATCTCCCTTGAACCGACTCCCCTTTATTCATATCGTTTAGCGTCACATGGCCAATAAACTCCTCAGTAGCCCGATATTCTCCTTTAGACAAAGCGTAAAAAACACCGCTAATAACAATAGCAACTGTAACTAAACCAATAGTAATATTACGCCAGGTAAAAATTCTTTTAAAATAAAAAAGCATAAAAATCGCAAAAGTAGCAATTAAACCAAGATATCCGCCTCTAGACACCGTTAGAATAAAAATAACCAGGAGTAAAGCTGAAAGAGCTACCACAAACCAGCGCTTGGTAATCAGACTATTTTCTCCCAAATCACCTGCTTTTATTTGAGCCAAAAAATAAGAGAATGATAACGACAAGGGGATTAATAAATAATTTGCCAAATAAAGTGGTTCCATAGAAAAAGCTTGAACCCGAGGGAAACCAAACACCTTAGAATCGTAGCCTTGTTTTAAAAGGGTAATAGAACGAGGTAGACCCACCACGTCACCACCAAATTGGAAGAAACTAAATATTCCAACCAAAATACTAGAAGCAAAAAGTACTGCTACCGTTTTTTTAAGACTTTCCATATCTTTAACCATATTTACAGTCAAAACAGAAAGAACAACAGTAAAAATAACAAAAAATAAAACCGCAGCCGCTCTAGTGAAGTTCAACGCTTGAGTAAGTGAAACCAGTAGAGCCAAGACAAAAACGCAAAGCGGAATTGATAAAGCATTTGGCTGAACCTTGTATTTTTTACCATTAAATAATAAGGCTAGAACCCAAGCAATAATCGTTACAAAACCAAGAATAGTATTGATTTTAATATTAATTCCACCCACCTCGTAGGTTGGCACGCGCTCGAACGGCAAAAAGAAAATAATCATTAAAAACCCCAACGATGGGTCCCGAATAATCATTACTAATAGAATTAATGCTAAAAGTATGATCGGTACGATTGCCAAGGCTAACGCACCGGTTTGGGCAATAATAAAACTAGTAATTGTTAACACAAAAACAAGTCCGGTTGCAAAAGTTAAATTAGTAAAAAATTTCTTCATTTATGTTTACTATACCAGAAATATGCACTTGAAAAAATACGTACCCTATTCGACTAATTCTAAAAGTATTTCTTCAGCTTTTTGAACGGTCTTTTTGGCATCAAAGTTTGCTAAAATATATTGACGGGCTTTTCTACCCATCTCTTCTCTTAATTTTTCATCTTCCAAAAACTTTCTCATAGCCTTAGCAATCGCATGACTATCGCGTTCTGGCACCAAAATCCCCACCTCCTCAGTTACATACTCCGGTATGGCGCCTGATTTTGTCGTAATAACTGGAACACCACAAGAAAGTGCCTGTAAATTTGTCATTCCAATCTGTTCTTCCCATTTTTTTTGCGTGATGGAAGCAGTAATGGTAAATAAAGCACTATTTATAAGAGCCGGTAAATCACTGTTTTTAACAAAACCATGAGTCATTCTTGGACCGTCAATCAAATAATCTAGTTCCCCTTTGCCAGCAAAATGAATTGAAACATCTGGAAAGTCCTTTTCAATCTCTTTCCAAGCTTCTACTACATACGGCAAACCCTTAGCCTCATCTAATCGGCCCATAAAAAGAATCTTTTTTGATTTTCGATATTCTGGCATCGGCTTAAAATTATCGGTTTGAACTCCCCAGATACCATAAAGAAGTCTCGTTATCTTTGGCTCAGGCACACCGACTTCAAGAAGGTTTCTCTTGGCTCCATTATTCAAGATAAAAATTAAATTAGATGCCTGGGCGTAACTTTTTAAAACCATTTTTAAAAAGAAACCAGCAAATAAACCAAACCTGTTTTCAACCGGTCGATTCTCTAGCATGGGAAAAATTAGAGGTATGTTTAATTTCTTGGCAGCTTTTTTAGCCACTAAACAAAGTCTTAAGGCTCGGCGAGATGCATATGGCTCAGCGCCTTGAATAATATCTGGTTTAAGATCAATGACTTTTTGTTCTAAATCGCGTAAATTATGATATTGAACTGCACCTTCAAGTTCCTCTGATTTGAGATCTCCATAAGGAGCGTTTTCATAAAAATGGATTGGCTTAATTTTAGTAAAATACTTCAAAGCGTCCTGGTTATCAAACCGGATCGATTCAGTTAGAATAGCTAAAATCGGTTTTTCATTTTTAGTAATCAATTTTTACCCTTTGTAAGGCCTTATGGGCCTCTTGATGAACATTTTAAGTCTAATTGTTGGTTTTACCCATCAAGACTTCTTGATAAACAGCAATCGTCTCCTGGGCCGTCTTATACCAAGAAAAGCTTTTTGCCCGTTCTAAACCTTTTTGACTCAATTCTTTTGCTAAGGCTTTATCACTTAAGACTCTCACCATATTTTCAGCCCAAACTTTTTCATTTTTTACGTCCAAAAGTATACCAGCCTCGCCAACCACTTCAGGAACTGAGGAATTATTGGCGGCGATCACTGGTGTTCCACAGGAAAGCGCTTCAAGCGGCGGAAAACCAAAACCTTCATATAACGAAGGAAAGGCAAATAAATCGGCTGCATTATAAAGCACAGGCAAATCATTATCTGGTACATAACCAGGCAAAATCACTTTACCTTCAAGATCTAAATCTTTGATTAATTCAAATAGTCCTTCGTAATACCAACCCTTTTTACCAGTTAAAACTAAATTGTGACTAATTTTCCCGTCCTTTAAAGCTAAGTGATACGCCTTGACTAAAAATGGTAAATTCTTGCGCGGTTCCAGTGTGCCAACATCAAGAATAAATTTATCGCCCGTCTTATATTTCTTTTTAATTGCCTCAATTCGAGACAAATCGCTCACTGGTTTAAAATCTTCGCCTACTGCCGAGTGAATCACCACTATTTTTTCTTCGGGAATCTGCAAAAAATGCATAATATCTTTTTTAGTGTTTTCGCTGATAGCGATAATCTTATCAGCTCGGTTATAGGTTAAAGGCATCCATTTGGAAAAATAAAGTCTGGACCCAACCGGCATATTCTGCGGAAAATAATGGGAAATCAAATCATGGATGGTTAAAACCACTTTACCAGAATAAAACAATGGAGCCGAAAAGCAAGGCTGATGCAAAATCTCAACTTTGGCTTTCTTAGCTCTAGAGGGGAAAGTAAATTGATCCCAAATTAGCCTTTGCGGGGTTGTAAAATCAGTTTGAGTGCCAGGATCGATTAGAAAATATTCGTTCTCTGGCGCAACTTTCTTAAGATTATCAACTAGATCTTTTACATAGAAACCAAACCCTGACTTCTGGCCTAAAGTAGTCTGAGTATCAATTGCGATCTTCATTGTTCACCTCGCTTGTCTTGGGGTTTCGCGGAAATTTTAATTCTAACTATTAGAAAATTTATT
>Ga0172379_10000246_pt1 | contig 146910 bp, 133 predicted proteins | sample GrowelOW334metaG_FD_119756 | JGI IMG/M metagenome (GOLD analysis project Ga0172379, IMG submission 119756) | Groundwater microbial communities from an aquifer near a municipal landfill in Southern Ontario, Canada - Groundwater well OW334 metaG | ecosystem: Environmental > Aquatic > Deep... | reverse complement strand
GATCGCGATCCGTCCAGCAACCGAACGGCGGGTGTCTGCCACGATAGAACGCCAACTGACCACGCTCCTAGCGCGGTCGTTTTATTTCTGCCTACTCCTTGACAAACTCATAAAAACGCGCTGAGATAGGCGCGGTTCCAAACCATTGGAGGTTCTCCATGTCCAGTGAAGGTGTTCGTAAGGCCGTCAGCGTCGTGGTCGTCGTAATCGCCGGCGTGCTCGCGGCGGCAGGAACGGGGATCTACTTCAAGGGTCGCTCGGACGAGCGGCGGTTCATCGAGGCGACCACTGTTAGGCCTCGGCCCACTTCTCCAGCGTCGCTGACCACCGCCCTGCCGGTCGCGGAAACGGAACGCCCCGCGCCCGTGGATGTGGACTGGTACACGGTCACGATCGAGTACCGGCCGGGCTTCCGGCCGAACCCCTACCTGACGGCCCGTGTGTCGGGTGGGTATGCTTTCCCCGAGGCGACACGGCGCGGATACGCCATCGGATCCCACTGCGAGTGGGAACCGGACGTGCTGACCGCTACGCTTCGATCGCGTCATCAGCTCTCCTGTGACCTCGCGGTTCAGCACGGATTCTCGATGGAGATCCGAGCAGACGTGAGCTCGGAAAACGGCATCATCGGCTACTGCACGTCTGACCCCCAGTTGCCCGGGAACTTCCGCGTGGACCCCGGCGTGCGCATCACCGCGACAAAGAACGGAAGGTCCGTTCAGCTCGCACCGAGCGTGCTCGGTCCGCTGGGTGACTCTGGGTCGCCCTCGTGCTACTTGCAGGCCGTGGACACCCCCTGCCCCAGGTTTACCACCCGCCTCCCGAGCGGCGGGTGCTGGCCCACCAACCCCCACTGATCACACCCCTGGTGTGGTCGTTTTATTTTCCGGGACTTCATCCACTCCTCCTTTTGACCATGGATTACATCGCAAAATGCGCCAGGCTGTCATAAAACCTCCTTTCCAAAATCCAAAACGACCAATAGCTACATAGCCATAATCAGAACAGGTCGGATGATATTTACAGACGCGATACGGATAAAAACGCGCGAGTGGTCCGTGATCTAAAGATAACGTGCGCTGATAGAGGGCGATCAGCGTTTGCGCGAGGCGACGCGGGATACAGAGCATGAACTGAATAACCTTTTTCATTTTGTCTTTACGTCCTTATATACCACCGACGTCTTTCGTCGGGCTTTTGGTGCGCGCGGTTTGAGGGGTTTGGTCATGGCCTCTGGGATCTTCTCAAAGGTTCGCTTCACAGAAGCGACGATGTCTTGAAAGTCTGCGTCGAGCGTCTCTGGTTTGGCGACAAAGAGGAGATCCATGTTCTTGGGCCAGAACTCCATGGTGGCTCGAAGCGCTTCACGAAGCCTTCGTTTGATGCGATTGCGCTTGTTGGCGCGCTTAAAGATCTTCGTGGAGACCACAAACCCCACACGCGTTGGCTCTGTGCTCTGGCGAAAGCGCAGGGTAAAAAAGGGACCGAAAACCGGCCGTCCTTTTTGGGAAAGCAGGGCAAAATCTTTCATTTTGCGCAGGCGTTGCGGTCTGGGAAGCATATCCTTATCTCTCCTTATAATAGCACATAGATTGAAAAGCGATCCGATGTTCATCGGACCGCTTTTGCTCTACCGCTTGGACTTTTTGGCTGACATCACGGTTTTTATCGCGATTGCCTTCCGTCCTTTGGCGCGGCGGCGAGACAAAACCTCGCGTCCGGCTCGGGTGCGCATGCGCGCGCGGAATCCATGGACTTTGGCGCGGCGGCGTTTATTTGGTTGGTACGTTCTCTTGGTTGCCATAGTAGTAGCGGGAGCATACAGGAATACCCCAATGTTGACAAGGGTTACGAATGTTATCCACGGTTTATCCACAAAGTTTGACAGACCTCTGCGCCCCTGGAATGATCGGGATCGATCAAACATTTTTCTCTCTTTCTCTAACGTCTTCTCCTATGGATCTCCAGGCCTTGTGGCAGGTCGCGCTCGGTGAGCTCGAGCTGACTCTCTCCAAAGCCAATTTTACAACGTGGTTTAAAAACACGTTTATTGGATCCCTTGATACAAACAGCGGAAAGGTCGTTGTTGCTGTGCCAAATACGTTTACCAAGGCATGGTTGGAAAAAAAGTATCACGACGCGATCGTAAAAGCGCTTCGCAATGCTTCGAATCAGAACATCCGCGAGGTTACGTATCGCGTTGAAGTAAAAAATACGACGGTTCTGCCCATGGATCAATCCGCAGAGGACTTTGAACGAGCGCCGACCGTCGCGCCAGCAACAGAAAACACACACGAACGCCAAATCAACGAGACACAACCTACCAACGACGTAGGACTCAACCCAAAATACGTTTTCCCGAGCTTTATTGTCGGCAAAAGCAATGAGCTTGCTCATGCCGCGTGCATGGCCGTTGCCGCAGACCCAGGAAAAGTCTACAATCCTCTGTTTTTGTACGGAGGTGCTGGCATGGGAAAGACGCATCTTTTGCAGGCTATTGGCCATCATGTGATCGCGGCGCGGCCAAATGCACGCGTGGTGTATGTGACATGCGAGCGTTTTACCAATCAGTTCATCAAATCCGTTCGAAGCGGCCAGGCGTCTGAGTTTAAGGACATGTACCGCAACGTAGACGTTCTCATTATTGACGACATCCAGTTTTTAACTGGAAAAGAAGGCACACAGGAGGAGTTTTTCCATACATTCAACGCGCTTCATCAAAATAACAAGCAGATTGTCATTGCTTCTGATCGTCCGCCAAAAGAAATCCAGACACTGGAAAGCCGCATGCTCTCCCGACTGGAATGGGGCATGATTGCGGACATCTCAAAGCCGGATTTTGAAACACGCGTAGCCATTCTGCAGACAAAAGCGCGTGATAAAAACTATCCGCTATCAACCGAGCTTCTCCACGCAATCGCCGGAACCATCCAATCAAATGTGCGCGAACTTGAGGGTGCGCTGAACAAAATCATCGCGTTTCACCAGTTTAAAAACATCCAACCTTCGCTTCAAAGCATCCAATCGCTTCTCCAAAGCTTTACTCCATCTGCTACAAAAAGAAGCGTAACGCCACGGCACCTTTTAGACACCATTGGCTCGTACTATGACGTGAGCTTGGATCAACTTCTTGGAAAGAGTCGCGAACGTCGCTTTGCCATGCCGCGGCAAATTGCCATGTACCTGCTTCGAGAAGAGATCAAGTGCTCTTACCCATCTATCGGCGACCACCTTGGAAGCAGAGACCACACGACGGCCATGCACGCATGTGATAAGATCGGCGGACTTCTTCAGAAAGACGAGCAACTTAAGCGAGATTTGGCCTCTATTCGCGAAAAACTGTACAGCGGCGTCCATGGAAATTAGCCCTGTGGAGAACCTGGGGAAGAAGTGGACAATTTCTGGTGATGACTTGTGGACGACCGAGGGATAAGATTTGACGACATTTTCTGCGCTCGGTTCTTGCACACACTCCTCACAGCTCCTCCACAGCCACGGTGGATAAAAACAACGTCTTCCGCCCGTCAGCCCAGCCAATTTTCTATCTTGTCCCCACTGTCCACACCCCCTATTACTACTATTGTTCTTAGAAAGATATATCCCTAATACCTAATAAGGAACAAAAAACGCACCTATGAATTTCGCCTGTACACAAGAAAACCTCCTGCAGGGATTATCACTCGTGGGGCATATCACGGGTAAGAACGTAAACCTTCCTATTTTGAGCAATGTTTTATTGAAAACCGAAGAAGGAAGTTTAAAACTCTGCACCACAAACCTCGAAATGGCTGTCTCCGCTCTTGTGCGTGGACGCGTGGAAGCGCCAGGAGAGTTCACTGTGCCAGCGAAATTGCTTTTGGATTACGTCACGTTACTATCTCCTGGCAAGGTTGAGCTCCGTTTGGATGGTGATGCTCTGGAAATTAAAGCAGACGGCAAGGTAACAAAGATCAAAGGCATGTCTGCCTCAGAGTTTCCTTTGATTCCAAAGCTTACAAAGGAAACGGGATATAAATTGGACGCAAGCGTTTTGCGCCAAGCCATCGGCCAAGTCGCCTTTGCCGTGTCCATGTCAGAATCCCGTCCGGAATTATCTGGTGTGGCCTGTTACTTTCAGCAGGAGGGAAGCGCAGATCAGCTTATCATGGCCGCGACAGACTCCTACCGCCTTTCTGAGCGCTCGGTGCCGCTTGTGAATGGAAGCGCAACGGTTGCGACAAAATGTATTGTGCCAGCTCGCGCGATCCAGGAGGTGGCGCGTGCATTGTCCGCCTACAAAGACGAGGTGAACACCCCAGAACAAGCTGAATGGGCCATGGCAGAAAGTCAGTTTGTGGTGACCTATGGCAATGTCGAGCTTGTTTCTCGTTTAATTGAGGGAAGTTTTCCAGATTATAAACAGATTATCCCCACCCAATTTCACACAACGTGCAAGGTGGATCGTGGAGAGCTCGCCAAAGCGATTCGCGCGGCTTCGCTTTTCTCCAAGCAAGGACTTTATGATGTGCACTTGGAAATTGATGCAGAAACGTTGACGGTATCGTCTGCTGACATGGGCACTGGAACCCACACAACGTCGCTCAAGGCAGAAGTAGAGGGTCCGGTGAACAAAGTGACGTTGAACTTCAAATACGTCAACGACGGGCTTTCTATCATGTCGTCTGAAAAGGTTGTGCTGAAACTCATCGACGGCATGAACCCAGTCGTCATCACCCCCACGGAATCAACAGGCTTCCAATACGTGGTCATGCCGATACGACAGTAAAATCATAAAGCCTGTAAAGTCACACGTAAAAAAACAAGCTCCGAGTTATCGGGGCTTTTTAGTAGTCCTTTGCGAAAGCGCCGCCAAGTGCGCGTATTTCCTGGCGAGTGCGCTCGGCCGCTTCCGCGTCTTCCCTCTTCTTGGCGAGCCCGTCCTTGATGGCCTGCTCGAGCTGAAGGATCCACTCGTCCGGCAATTTCTCGCACGGGTCGACCTGGCGCTTCCAGTCGTTGGGGCTGTCCATGGGCGCGAGGTCGATTCTGAGCGACCAGCCGTTCCTGATGGCGAAGTCCTCCGGTGTGACGCGATGGGTCATCTGGCTGAGGCAGATTTCCGCCGCGAACGCCAAGGTCTTGAGCACGTCGGCCTTCTCGCTGAATGGGCGCGAGTAAGCGAAGGTTGTTCTCTCGCCCAGGTTCAGGATGCTCTCCACGGATACCTGGAATCCTGGCTTGCCCGAACCATCGGGGGGTGCGGGGACCAGGCCGACGAAGATGCTCAGCGGAACAGGCTTCTCAGCGTTCATGGGAACCTCCGGCAGAGACTGTAACAGGTTTGATGGTCAGGTCAAGGGTTGGATCACAAAAACCCCGACACTTGGCCGGGGCTTTTGTTTAGTATGGGTTGGTGGTGACGGGTGGAGTTTCTACTACGGGTGGGGCTTCGGAAAGGGTGAAGTTGATGGTGGCTGAGCCTCGGTTGCGGACATCGTCAAAGGCAGTGACCGTCAGTTCGTGAAAGCCGCTCTCTACTTCTGCTGGGAGAGTAACCCAGAAATTGTAGGGCATCGCGTTTACCACGCCCACAGGTTTTCCATCTACGAACACCTCGAGGCGGACAATGGAACGCGTGCTTTCGACAACGGCCTGCACGTTGAAGAGGCGTGTTTCGAAGATGGTGTTTTCTTGTGGCGAAGTGATCGTGACCTTAGGTTGCACGTCCACGTTGTGCACATCATCGTATTCTGTGGGGATAATCCCGGAAGTTCCGGTTGCGTTCCACTTGCTCTTTTCTACCCACTTTCTTACACCCTCCTCCCAGGTGGCGAACTGCGGATCTGTGTTTGGGTTTGTTGGCGGTGGTCCGGTTGGATCGTCCTTGTCCACGAAGAAGAGAATGGAGTGTGGCTGGAAAAAGGTGCGTTCCTCAATGAGGTCGGCCGGCGTGTTGGCTGTGGCAAGTTTGCCGCTGACAATGTCGACTTTTGCTTTTTGTTCAAACGCCTTTCCAAGAAGGGCGAGCTTGTCTGTTGTTGGAGGCGTGGGTTTTTTGAAGTTCTCAACAGGCATGCCTTTTGTCGCGCGCTTCATATACCCTTGCCAAATCGGTGCCGCAATTTTGGATCCATCTGCACCTTCGCTCATCTCCTTGTTGTTATTGTTGCCAACCCAGACAACACTTACAAGATTCGGCGTATAGCCAACAGTCCAAGCATCATGGAAGTTGCTTGTGGTACCTGTTTTTGCGGCAACCGGACGGTCTGGAAGTGTGAGAGGACTGCGTGTGCCAAAGACATAGGCGCGCGCGTTGTTGTCTGAGAGCACATCTGAAGTCAGGGAAGCGATTTGAGATTCCATGACGCGTGTCCCCTCTGGTTGCTTCCATTCTTCGAGCACCGTGCCGTTTGCCTCTTCGACTTTGAGAATGGCGCTGGTTGGCATGAGTATTCCGTCATTAGCGATTGAGCCAAATGCCGCGGCATGTTCAATGGGTTTGACTTCCCCTCCTCCGAGCACAAGGGCTAAACCAAATCGTGTACGATCGCCGAATGTCGTATAGCCAAGCGTTTCTGCGAAGTCGATCACGCGAGCCACGCCAACAAGGTACATCATTTTTACCGCAGGGATATTCAAAGAACCTTGAAGTGCTTGGCGAATGGAGATGGGTCCATGCTCCTCATTTTTTCCGTAGTTTTTTGGGATGTAGTCTTTCAAATCTGTTTTGAAGACAGTCGTGACATCCCAAAGTTGCGTCTCTGGCAAATAGCCGCGCATAAAACCAGCCGCATACACGATCGGTTTGAAGCTAGAGCCTGGCTGGCGTGGACGTAGGGTTACATTGACTTGGCCATCATTTTCCACGTCAAAGAAATCTTTTGATCCAACCATGGAAATCACCTGTCCGGTTTTTGGATCAAGCGCGACGAGGGCGGCATTGGTGAATTTGAATTTCGCTCCGTTTGCATCCACGCCCTTCTTCACCTCTTCTTCCGCTATTTTTTGCTTATCCCAATCCAAAGTTGTTGTGACTTTAAGCCCACCCTGTTCCACGACTTTTACGCCATACTTGTCTGAGAGGAGCGATTTTACGTACATCACGAAATGCGGCGCGAGAATGTCGCCCATGGTGTGGGGTTTGATTTTTGCGAGCACGTCCACGGCTTTTGCAGAATCAGCCTCCTCCTTTTTGATGTAGCCCTGCTCTGCCATTTGATCGATAACATAGCGCTGACGCTTGATCAATCGGTCGCGATTGTCCCCGCGAGAACCAGTTCCATACGGAGAATAGAAATCCGGTGCCTGCGGAATGGATGCAAGAAGCGCGGCTTCATCAATCGAAAGATCCTTGGCAGGTTTTCCAAAGTAAGATTGGGCCGCTGACTCTACGCCGTAGATCGTCGAGCCATAAGGAATCTCGTTCAAGTAGAGCTGAAGGATTTGGTCTTTTGTGTAGATGCGTTCAATTTGCAATGACAAGATAAACTCTTTGAGTTTTCGTGTCAGTGTTCGTTCGTTGCTCAAAATCGCATTTTTGACGAGTTGTTGTGTCAGGGTCGATGTGCCTTGGACCTTTTGTCCCTTGAGCACGCTCATGCCTACTGCGCGAATCAATCCTTTCCAATAAATGCCATGGTGTTCATAAAAACCACGATCCTCAATGGCAACGGTCGCATGCTTCACATAAGAAGGAAGGTCGTCGATTTTGATGAGAGTGCGCTTTTCATCACCGTGGATTTCGTAAAGGAGTGTCGTGCCTGTCCGGTCGAAGATCTTCGTAGATTGAGGCACTTCGCGGGTAGAGAGAACGTTCGGATCTGGCAAGCTACGGCTCACCCAAGCCGCAAGAGCGGCAAAAGCAAAGAAACCTACGACAATCCCAGCCAACCCAAGAAGGAGGAGTGCGCGGATCAGGGCCTTGAACCCGGACTTGCGTGGTTTTCCCTCGGTTTTTGGCGAGGCGGCTGAAGTGCCGCTTGAGACGGCCTTTTTCTGAAAAAATGGGATCATACGGTATTGATAATTTTGGCTAGGTTGACGTATTTTTGAGGGTAAATCCCTTGACAAAAACCCTATTTCGTGGTATCATTTCGTTTCAAAGCTGGAGTTCTGCATAGGGTTCCAGCTTTTGAAAAACCTATGAACTATCATACCAAAAAAACAATGAAACAAGCGAATAGCCGTTGGTTGTTAGCGCTTTCCTTGGTCCTGTCTTTGGTGTCTAGTCAACCGGGCTTGGCTTTGGCCGCTTCTCCAGAAGCTTCCTCCACAGCTCCATCGCCTGTCCAAACGGTTCTTAATCTCTTTCGTGACGTACGGGAAGCATCTCATACGGAAGTGGTAACCACCAAGGGTTTAGTAAATACCACATTTGTCAAAGCTCCAACAAAATCTGAAACTGAGGAAAATACGGAAGAAGAGAAAGCTCCTCAAGAAAAAAAGCCAACCATTAAGACCATGACCGTGGATATTACGGCTTATGCGTCGAATGTGTGGGAATGTGATGATAGTCCGTTTACCACAGCTGACGGCTCTCTTGTGCGTGATGGTATCGTGGCAACGAACGTCTTGCCTTTTGGAACAAAGTTCCGCATCCCAAAGTATTTCGGAGATAAGATCTTCGAGGTGCACGATCGCATGAACTCCCGCTATTCTTACCGTGTTGATATCTGGATGATGAAGGATAAAGAGGTAACCAAGTGGGGTTTGAAGCGCAATGCCACCATCGAAATCGTTGAGATGGGTGATGGTAAGACGCAGTGGGCTCAATGGACGAAAAACAAGAAAGCCATGCAAGAACAGGAACAGGCTCTTCGTCAGGAGATGAAGTTGGCCAATGCCACAAAATAAGCAACATAAACGCTCCGACGTTTATCTACCTCCTGGTAGAAAAGTCGGAGCGTTTTGAGTCTACCCCTTTTCTATTCTTGCCGGGTTTGTTACCATCCGTTGCACAGTGGCCAGGTAGCCAAGTGGTAAGGCACGGGTCTGCAAAACCTGTATTCGCGGGTTCGATTCCCGCTCTGGCCTCCATCGAGCTCAGCTCGACCGTGTCAAAACCCCAATAGTGGGGTTTTTACGTAAAAAAATACGCAAGCTAGATTGCTTGCGCCAGAGGGGGGTCTTGCGTGGTGTGTTGACGCTTTGCGTCCGCCGCGCGCTTCCACGCGTTCTTACCTTCTACAATGGCTCGCGGCTTTGGCTCCTCCAGGACAGGGAGGTCTGCACCCTTGTACTTGAGGATATTGTGGCCGATCATGGCCACGCGCTCGATTGTGTCCGGAGCCAGGTCCGTGTCTGGATCATGCCCCGCGCCTTCTGTAGCCATCCGCTCCAGCTGTGGAACTGCCGCATGGAGCAGCTTTAGATCGGGCCCCATGACATCAAACGCCAACCGCAATCGCTCCAAGGCCAAGCTCTCCAACTGCCGTACGCGCTCACGCGATAGGCACAAGGACACGCCGATCTGCGCAAGTGACTCGCATTTATCGCCATTCAAACCCAGTCGGTGATCCAGGATGTAGACGAATCTCGCGTGGACGTTCTTCGCAAGATAGGTGTGGATTAGCTTCAGCGCTTGTTGCGCGAGAGGCAGGGCTTCACGTGCCTGTACGGCCAGTTCTGGGTAAAGCGTCCCGATATCCTGGATGTCATCGAGCACCCGCCTACGCGACCCTCTTTGCCGGAATTCGGGCTGGGATGCGTGCAACGACACGGTGGGTCGGTCGTTGCGGATGTGCTTGATGAATAGTTCCGTTGTCCTGCTGTCCGGCTTTTCCGCGTGGATCGCAAGCAGGATTTCTTCATCCGTGGGCACGCGGTCAAGGAGTTCAGTGAGTCGCGTCTCCACCTGAGTCACCGCAGGGATCAGAGTGATCGTCGAGATGGGCACGCGACTTGGGCCCCTGAACCACTCATTGTAGAGCGCTCGCTCTACGTAGAGTCTGATCCACAAAGCGGAGTATGTGGTGAAGCTCGACCTGTTCTCGTCGTATCGCTCGGCCGCGTGCAGGAGCCCCATGTTTCCATCGCTCACGAGGTCATCGACCAGGTCATAACGACCGTGGCAATGGCGCTTTGTCACGTACCTCACATACGCGCGTCCTCCGCTCACGAGCGCGCCTGCTGTCTTTTCGATCCACTGCCTGTGGCCGGATCTGAGGGCGTTTCGGTAGGCAATGGCCGCGGACGTAAACTCCTGGCCTCGGAGTATGGAGCTACCATGTCCAAGGTACCAAGTGCGAGCTGTTTGCTGTTCCACGCTCACTCCTTTCGAGGCTTGTGTAAGAGCAGTGTGGGAAAACAACGTAGCAGAAGTCGGCGTTCGTGTAAAGGGGTTTAGGTAGGGATTTTGGCTGTGAAGCGCGCGGCATGATATTCTCTTGGCATATGGCCACAAAACCGCGGTTATTTATTTTAGATGCAAATGCCTCGTTACATCGTGCTTGGCATGCCCTCCCCCCGCTCACCAGTCCTGACGGGACGATTGTGAATGCCGTCTATGGCGTGATGATGACTGTGATGAAGCTGATCCAGGACTACAAGCCCGAGTGTTTTGTGGCATGCTGGGATACGAAGGCCCCCACGTTTCGTCATGAGGCGTACACGGAATATAAGGCGGGTCGAGAAAAACAAGAGGATGCTTTGTATGAGCAAATCCCGATTCTCCACGAAGGATTGTCGTATCTTGGAGTGGATTCACTCTCTCGTGATGGGTTTGAGGCGGATGATCTCATTGGCACGATCGCGTATCACGCAAAAAGTACTGGTTGGGATGTGACGATCATCACGGGCGATCGCGATGCGTTGCAACTTGTTCAGCCTGGAATATCTGTGCTTGCGTTTAAGAAAGGTGTGACAGAGACCATTGTGTATGATGAAGCAGAAATTCAGCGACAATACGGTCTGACACCACAGCAGTTTCTTGAGTATAAGGCCATGCGCGGTGATCCCTCGGATAACATTCCTGGCATCAAGGGCATAGGAGAAAAAGGAGCAACGGAATTGCTTCAGCGCTATCAGAATCTAAGCGGCATTTTGACAGCTGCCCATGATTCAAAATCAGAAATGACGCCTTCGTTACGGAAAAAATTACTTGACGGAGAAAAGGATCTGCCTGCGATCATGGATTTGGTCACCATTAAAACGGATGTTCCGTTGGATTGGAGACCCGGAGCGCATCAACATGATTTGGAACAAGATCAAAGGCTGAAAGAGTTTCTTCTACGCATGGGCTTTAAGTCGCTTATAGCGAAGATGGAAGGAGGGAAGTCTTTGCCCAGCACGAACGTTTTGCCTGCAAACAAGACAATAGAGGCAAAATCAATACAGCAAACAGGCCAGGTGTTTCGTGACATTGTTGTCGCAACGGAAGAAAAGGTTTCGAGCGTATTTTTAGCAATGCGTAAAGAAAAAGAAGTAGTGCTCGCCATTGCTGGCAATCCAGCTCAGCCATCGCTTGATGGTATGGATGGACTTGTTATTGGCGTTGGTGATGTTCTCGCGCTGTTTCCTTCGAGTCTGTTGAAAAAGTCGCCTTCCGTGAAGCTGACGTTGAGCGAGATTCTTGCAGACCCTCTGATCGAGAAAGTAGCCCATGATGCAAAAACGTTCATGAGAGAAGCAAAGGCCTGGCAGTTTGAGATACGCGGATGGTCGTTTGATACCATGCTTGCCGCGTATCTTTTAGGCGCAGGTGAACGGAATTTTGATCTCCCGTCGCTAGCGTTGCGCTATGCGGATGTGACGATCGCAGAGGAATCTGCTGGTTTGAGAAAAGCAGAGTCTGTATGTCGATTGGCGGTAGTTCTTCGCGAAAAACTCGAAGCCGAGGGTCAGACAACTGTGCTTTCGCGATTTGAAATGCCGCTTATCCCCGTTCTTTTTGAAATGGAGGAACATGGGATTTTGATCGACGCGGAATATCTTGCGGTGCTTGCGGATCGCATGCGTAAAGAAAGACAAGAACTGCAGGCAAAAATGATAAAAGCCGCTGGTCGCGATTTCAACCCCGCTTCTCCTATGCAGCTGGCGGAGATTTTGTTTGATGTTCTCGAACTGCCGACGACGGGCATCCGTCGTGGGAAAACGGGTATTTCTACAGCCGCTTCAGAATTAGAAAAGCTTCGTGGTTCACATCCGATCATTGAGATGATTGAAGATCATCGCGAACTGTCCAAGCTTCTTTCAACCTATGTTGAAACTCTGCCGCTTCTTGCGGATAAGAACGGCCGTGTGCACACAACCTTCAATCAAGCGGTGACAGCAACAGGTCGCCTCTCTTCTTCTGAGCCAAATCTACAGAATATTCCCACGCGCACAGAGCTCGGTCGCCAGATTCGCCGCGCGTTTGTTGCGGAAAAAGGCTTTACACTCGTGTCTTGCGACTATTCTCAGATTGAACTTCGTCTCGTAGCAACGCTCGCAAAAGATGCAAAGATGCTGGATGCATTTCGTCGGAATGCGGATATTCATACAGAAACTGCGGCCGCGATTTGGCATATCAAGCCAGAGGATGTCACAAAAGACCAGCGTCGAGCCGCGAAGGCCGTGAATTTCGGCATTATTTATGGCCAAGGTTCCTTTGGCTTAGCAGAATCAGCCGGTATTCCGGTTGAGGAAGCAAAAGGCTTTATTGACGCGTATTTTGAGTATTACCGTGGCATAAAAACCTACATGGATGAGACCAAGGATCGCGCACGTGAGCTTGGTTATGTGGAAACGCTCTTTGGTCGCCGACGTCCCCTACCTGAAATCCATGCGCATATGCACCAGGTGCGCGCGGCCGCGGAACGCATGGCGATCAATATGCCTGTCCAAGGAACAGCCGCTGATGTGATGAAGCTCGCCATGATTGCTGTGTCACAGAAATTACCTACTTTCTCGAAGAAGACGCGGCTTTTGCTTCAGGTGCACGACGAATTGGTGCTAGAGGTACCAGAGGACGAAGTAGAGAATGTCACGAAACACGTCAAAGAGATTATGGAGAACATCGAAGATGTTGGCGTGCCAATCCTCGTTGAGACGAAATCTGGAGCAAGCTGGGCAGAAATGGAATAGTTTTTGTAAACAAAATCGCTCATCAGATGAGCGAGAGCGGGGCCTCGGCGCTGAGGCGTTTGCGGCAGTGGCGAATGTGGTTCCGTACGGTCCTCGGTGTGAGGCTAAGAGAGAAAGCCGCTTCTTCGTCGGTAAGCTCGTTTAGCGTACAAACAAGAAGCGTGTTTGCCTTTTTCCCACATCGAGCAAGGGCGTCTGCCGTGCGTTTGAGCTGTTCGTGCTGTGCGGCCACGGAGTCGGGTTTTTCCGACGAATGCGGCGGGCAATCATATGGCTGGGTGCGTGCTACCGCATATTCGGCACGCACAAGCGCGAATGTGCAGTTTCTCGCGACCAGGAGCGCCCACTTAGAGAAACCACCACCACCCATGAGCAAACCCCCCTCGGGGTGAGCCTGGAGTTCGGCGTGAATCTGGAGCATGGCCTCCTGTACAGCGTCGTCCAGGGAGATGCCCGCCTGCTGGAGCAGAGCGCTGTATGTGCTCCGGAGAAACCTACGTACCTGTGCGTAGAGCTCTGCAGAGATGTTGTTTTGCATGAGACCTCCATTATTTCCGAATTGAAAAGTAGCAGATATTAGCGCTTTTGTCAATGCCCTTCCTTCCTGCAAGGACAGGGGCTATGATGGGCGCATGCTCATCCTTTGTACGGGGCCTGATACATTTCGGGCGCAAGAAAAAGCGCTAGAATTAGTGCAAGCTTTTCAACAGAAGCATGATATTGGCGGCTCGAGCATTGAGTCTTTTACGAGTGGTAAGGATGCGGTGAAGGCTCTACTAGAGCGCATCAATACGCCGAGTTTGTTTTCGCCGAAGCGTCTGATTCGTGTTTCGGATTTGCTGACAGACGTACCAAAGGCCGCTGTATCTCCGCTGGTGCAAGCGCTTTCTCGTGATTCAGAACAGGTGATTGTGATCAGCACTGAAGAGAAAATGCCCCCGGAAGTCACCATGAAACAGTTTGCAGGGATACCAAAGCTCGTCACATATGAATTTGTGATTCAGCGTGGCTCTGCTTTTACGAAGTGGGCATGGGAACAGGCATGCAAACTCAATATCAGCGATCAAGGTTTTGTACGAATATTGGCGGAAATTTGTGATGGAGATGCGTGGCTTTTACACAATGAGCTCGTGAAGGTCGCCGCAGGAAATCGCGAGCGGCCTGAAGTTGGATTTGCATCATCAAAATTTGAATTAGCAGATCGATATTTAGATGGAGGCACGCACACCTATGACTTCGTGTCCGAACGAGATGCTCCAGAGCAAGCTCTGTCTACGCTGATTCAGCAAGCACGCGCGTCAATTCGTGTACGCGATAAAGACACGGATGGCATTCATCCATATGTTTTGAAAAAAATGCAGGCGTCTGCAAAAAATCGCAAAGATGGAGAAAAGCGCCTGGCGCTACTTCTTCGTGCGTTGATTCTCCAGCGGGTTGGTTATGGAAATGAAGAGGAGGTTTCCGCGTTGTTGTAACAAAAAATAGGGCTAAGCCCTATTTTTTACTTCATGGCGTTGAGTGTTTTCTGCACTCGTGAAATGTGACGCCCTGCTTTGTTGCTGTGTACGATATGGCGCTTGGCGGCTTTTGAGCTTGCTTGCTGGATTTTTCGAGCGAGCTCTTTCGCTTCGTCCTTTTTTCCAAGCTTAACCAAGCCAAAAAACTGATGTTCAAGTGCTTTGGTGTGGGTCTTGATCTTCGCATTGAGCACGGCGTGCTTCTTGTTTTTGCGGAGGTCTTTAATGGCGGCGTGAAGATTTGGCATACTGTTGCGCAAGAATAGCGATAATGGGCCAAGTCGTCAATAGCTGTCTTTGACATGCCTGAACCGGAGCTTTATACTAATCCGCGCTAAGAGAAGCGAAGGTTTACGTGGATGACGGAGAGTATTTGAGAGAGTGACCAGGTCTCCATAGTTCAATGGATAGAACGAGGGACTCCTAAGCCCTAGATGGTGGTTCGATTCCACTTGGAGGCAAAAATGTTAGTTCCGTGGTTATGCACAGCTTATCCATGGATATAAACAAGAAATGCACAGAATATACACAAAATGAAAATGGCTAACATTACAGTATAAACTAGGTTATTCACATGGGCCGATAGCTCAGTTGGTAGAGCGTCGCATTCGCATTGCGAAGGTCAGGGGTTCGAATCCCCTTCGGTCCACCACGTTGAAACGACAGTATAAGCTGTCGTTTTTACGTACTTCCAATCAAATGGATGATGTGACCGTGCAAATCTCTGGTCGTTTTCCCAAAAGCTGACGATGTAATGTTTGCTGAAAACTAAAAAACCGAGCTTTGGGGCCAATGCGTGCTCGATATCAAATTTTTCGCTTTTGAACTGCGCTAAGCTTAGGCAATATTTTGGTCTCGAATGGTTTAAACGCGCTGAAGCATTTTAGAATGGTCTGTACTACCTCGGAAAACGATTTTCTATAGATGGTTTTTCTTGTTATTAAAAACGCCTTAAGGATGGTTTTCGCACCTGTTTTTAGATGAATTCCGTGCATAAAATATTTTGCGACACTAAGATATGGCTAACATACAACGAATTTCTAATAATGTGTGCTATTTCGAAATTTGATTGTTTCTTGTGAAACATTTTATTGTTTCATTTGATGTATTTCATCATCGTGGCCGTGCTTGATAGTTCCACGTTGCCTGGATGGTCATTGGGATATGTGCCGAATCTGAGGCCTCTCGTGGATGATAGGTCGAATGCCGGCAGTGTTGTATGCACCCAAGCCCATTTGTCTATGTAGCGCCTAGGACTGGTCGTAAGTATTTATTTAGGGAAAGAAAACACGAGGACGAATCTTGACGTGCTTTGCAAGGAAGTATGTCGCTGATTAATCTCGGTTAGAATTGCCATCCGTGGCTTTCAATATTACCCGCGGAAGGAGTCAAGCCCGTCAAGCTTGTTGTGGGTATTCTCCTGTTGATAAGTTGTTGATTATCGCAATGAAGTCGGTATTCAGTCGAATCTGAGTAGCGAGATGTGCTTATGATCGGCATATACGGCAAATTTAGTATTAATTATGCTAGAAATAGCAAATATTTTGTCACATTTTTTGTGGGTGTTTATGTATTTTTGTTTATCAATATGTGTAAAAGCTACCTACTGAATGCCTGTTGATAACTTGTGGATGTTTCTTGTGAAACATTTCAATTGTTCGGGCTAAAGGCGTTGGTGTTACGCCTATTGCGGGTTGTCGCTGAGCGTATTTATGGAAGCACCCGGATAATTAGTAAAACTTGTATTTGGCCGACTGCGCACATGCATGTTTCTAGTTATTCATGTAGGGGTCCACTCTCTGGGTGTCTATATCCACTGCGTTAAGAAACGCAAGACGCGTCATGTTTCACAAGAAACATTGTTGGTTTTTTTGAGATTTACCTGATCCGGTCTGGCTCGGTGGCTGGCTAAGCGATAAGTCATCTTGTTGTATGGCTGGGCGCGAATACGGACTCCTGTGACGGCTATAAGTATGGCGTTCTTTGTAGGAACGAGTTGCGAGCTCTTCGAGTATGCCGTTACGCGACGGAGTGGTGTTTATTGTAGAGATCGTCGCATCTGTAGTTCTTGGCGCGATAGTCTACGTCACAGTCTCGAGCGATTATTGATCGCGCGTGTGGTCGCGTTTGTTTGTGGAGCGGTCTGCACGTAGTAGTCGGTTGATGTATCGAACGATGATCATAGGATATTCGGATAGGGAGAATTACCCGCCTACTAAAAGCAGAAGATTATTGCATCAAGTATATTTAGATATTTTACGATTCAAGAAGTATTTGCTAAAATAGCTGTGTATTCTGGTGGACCCCGCCTTGGAAAATCTGGAATACGTTGATGGATAGAATCAATATTCCTACTTGTTGCCGTGGTCGGATGTGTGTCTTTGGTTATCATGACCGACCTTGTAAGCAACTTTTTCTAAACGGGAAATCCCGTACGAAGCCAAACATCCCCACCAGGATGTGTCGCAGATCGCATTGTTAACTGTGTAGAATACATTTCGCTTTTGCGGTAGACCTTGATGTGTGTAGAAAACTATATTCGGATGGCCGTGAGCGTGATTTTGTATTTTGCGTCTCTACTTGATATGGAATATATGCTGTCTTAATGTCGAGCGAGGTGCATGTGTGCATACGATGTATTAAAAACGTAAAAGTACGGAAAATGTCGTGGTCGACAAAACAGCAAAAATGTGATTTACTAAATGCATGAAGCGTCTTGTCCGCATTTTTGTGGTTAGTGTCTGCTCCTTTCTCATTGGCAGTTGCGTTTTAGCGAGCATGACAAGTACGAATTACCAGATTAGCTGGGATTCGCTTAATAGTGGAGGTATTGATGCATCAACAAGTACGAATTACAGTGTGCGCGATACCATTGGCGGTTTCATAACAGGAGATAGCACGAGCACTTCGTATAATGTACGCGCAGGATATAGGCAGGAAGCTAGTTTAACGCTCACTTCCTCGACTTTGGAGCTTGCTGTTTCTGCGGAGGATACGGCTGGCCGTGTTGATTATAGTGCGATTGACTTTGCCGCGGGAACCGTACAGGTTTCTGCGACGACTTCTTTTGCTATTGGCAATTATATCGCTGTGGTTGAGGGAGAAGATATGGAGCCATTGAGCGGTAAGGTTGCTGTCGGCAAAATTACTGGTTTTTCGAATTATTCTCTGCTTGTAGATAAATTCGATGGAGCAACGTCTACCATGGCGGCGTCGCCAGTCGTCCTGGGTAATTACGTGTATCCACTCACAAATGCGTCTATTGGTTTTGGTACTGTTGCCGCGAATACAGGCTATGTCAGGGTTGTTGTTACAAATGTGCGTTGTGGCGTGACAAACGGTTATACGGTTTATACAGAGGCAACGGATGTCTTACGCGGAGCGTCTGGACTTGCGTTTGGTTCTGTAGCAGACGGCCTTGTTGATGCGAATGAAGAAGAGTATGGCATAGCTGTTACAGGAACCACGGCAAATTTCGTCGATGATCAACCGCTTAATACTACGATGCTGGCGATTCAAACAAGAAACACCTTATCAGATAATATAGCGGATCGTGTTGCGGTTTTGCATAAATTGAGTAGAACGGCGGACACAACAGCAGACGACTACTCGCAAAGTGTTACCTACACGTTGACCGCAAACTATTGATATGTGGCGACTGCTCCTTACTCTTCTTCTTAGCGCCTTGCCTTGGCTCGTCACCCCGAGTCCGGCCAGGGCATTTTCTCTAAGCCCGGCTATTATTGAAGAGCGGGGCGATCCTGGTAGCACGATTTTTGGCGAGGTTGAGCTAAAAAACACGGATGCGTTTCCTCAAACCCTCTATCCATCGATTCGAAAGTTTCTTCCGAAGGGGGAAGAGGGCCAGCAAACGTTCCTTCCGGAATCTGACGTTTCAGGGATACCAAGTTGGATCTACTTAGCGACATCCAAGGTGACGCTCGAGCCACTAAGCTCAGCGCGTATTGCATTTGAGATTCGCGTACCCACACTCGCAACACCTGGCGGACACTATGCCGCAATTTTTTGGTCAAATAGCCAGCCAATGAGAACAGGTGTGGGTGTAACAACGGCTAGTCGTATTGGTTCGCTTATATTTTTTACGGTAAATGGCGCTCTGGAAGAGAAGGCGAGGATGACGGATTTTTCTGTTCAAAATAGTACAGGTTTGGAAGGATTGCCTGTGACGTTTCGTGTGCGATTTGAAAATACGGGTACCACACATATAAAGCCACAAGGTGTCATTCGTATTACAAATATATTTGGGCGTTCTGTTGCGCAGTTACCCGTTAATCCGGATGAGCTGCGGCTTTTACCAGGGCAAAGTCGTACCCTGAAGTCTGATTGGTTAAAAAAAGACGCTCCATTTTTTGCCGTGGGCCCCTTTGTCGCTTCTTTGACTGTAACAGAACCAGTGACCGAGCTCGTTTTCTCTTCATCGGTACGTTTTTGGCTGTTTCCGTGGAAATCGATCAGCGTCTTTGTATTAGTCCTCATGAGCCTTATCGCAGGACTCGTGTCCTTGAATCGTGCTCGAAGACGCGTTTGACTGTGGCAACTGTATGTCAATGCTCAAAAAGGTCTTGTATGGAATAATCGTGATCAGCCTTGTTCTTGGTGAGCGGTTTTCGGTTCCCACGCCTGCCTCTGCCGCTGGTTTGGTTATTTATGGCGTACGAATGTCCTCACAAGAAACGGGAAAAGCGTCAGATCAACACATCACGATACTAACAACGCTCGGCATTCAGAACGCGGCATCTACGATCACCTACTCTTTTCCTGGTTTTGATCTATCAAGCGTGACGAGTTCTGATATTAGCCTTACATACATTAATGATGCATTAGACGATCTTGCAACAACCACAGAAGACCTACCAAAGCCTGGAGGTATTTGGGGCGCTTCTATTTCAGGCACGACTATTACCATTACGCCACCAACAGATGCAGGCGCAGGAACTGTGAGTGCCAACAGTATTTTTGGAATAAAAATTGGAAAGGATGTACATGATTTGGCGAATCAAATAGTAAATCCCGCTACACCGGGCACTTATGAAATGAGTGTGGCACGAGGATTTGGGGAATCCGGTGTAAAGAGAATCCCGATTTTTGCTTCTGAGAATTTAATAACGGTAAGTGCAACGGTAGAGGAAGAAACGGGTTTTATTGGAGGTGGTGGCGGAGCTCCGGTCCTGCCGCCTCCGCCTGAGGAGCCACCTTCTTTTGCATTAGAAATATTGAATATTCAAGTAACTCCACACAGCAATGATGCGGTGATTACGTTTGAAACTACAACAGATACGGTGGCATTTATTAGCTATGGTTTGGCGATTCCGTATGATAAATCGGCCACGGATAACCTCGCAGGGACTTTTCATTCCATTGTCTTGCCTTGCGATCCAGATAGCTTGTATCACTATCAAATCAATGTACAAGACGCATGGATTCGAAAGGTAGAAAGTGCAGACGCGACATTTCGTACGCTTGCGATTGATGAAGTCGGACCCGCGAATCCATCAAATTTTAGAGCGATCCCTGGGAATGGCATGGTGAATCTTAGCTGGGTCAACCCACCTGAAACAGATTTTGCAGGCGTTGTTCTTGTGGGAAAGACGGGTACGTATCCCACGAATTTGTTTGACGGTCGTAAATTTTATGAAGGAACAGGTACAGGAGCGCAAGATACGGATGTGATCAATGACACGCAATACTATTATGCAATTTACGCTATTGATACGAGTGGGAATGTCTCAAGCGGTGCATTAGCCCAGGCAAAACCATCCGCAACGCTCCCGAGTCTGTTACCTCCACTCGTGATTACGGAGACACCTTTTGTCAAGCCACTGGAGATACATGTCTCTCCCTATACGTATATTCCACCAGGATCTGTACAGCCGCCTCTTGAGATAACACCGACCACGATCCCGCCAGCAGTACTTGTGCCAGGACTGGTAACAACGACAGTTATTGAGACGCCCCCTCCAGTCATTTATCCGCCGTATGTGCCACCAGTAGGAGCGCAAGAACTCCCGCTCACTCCGAGATTTTATGTAGCACAAGGCAAAATTGAGCTTATTGTAGATGCGACAGGACGCATGGAGACTGCCGCTGGAAATTCCGTGATTGTCCGTATACAAACGCTCGATTTACCTGCCGTGCCTCTTCGCGGTTCTGTACAGGTGGGTGATTCTTTATATCAGTTGACCCTGGCCCCTGATGGTGATGCCTGGAGCGCTTCATTTGTACCTTCTTCTGTGGCGGGTCGCACAAATGTGACGGTACGCATGGAGTTTTCCAACGGAAATTATGGCATTGCGGAACGCGTGATTGATACGCGCGCTGTTGGGCGTGTGGTTGAAGCTGGAGCAAGAAATGCCATTACCGCTGTTAAAGGGGCTAAGATTACGGTTTATGAGATTGTAAACGGCAGTCCGCAATTATGGGATGCAACCCGTTTTGGTCAGGTGAATCCGTTGATCACGGGTGAACAGGGGACATTTCTTTTCCAGGTGCCTAATGGTAACTATCGTTTGGTTGCCACAAAAGATGATTACACGGAGACGGTTCAAGATGTTCGCGTGTCTAACAATCTCATTGCTCTGGATGTTGTGATCAAGCCAGCACCGCCAAGCATTGTGCCAACCGTGCAAGAAGTGGTTGAAGATGTGCAGGTTATTACGCAAGAAGTAACAAAAATTGCCGAAAATTTTGTTCAGGACGTCAATACGGTGGTTGAAGCTGTGCGCACACCGGAGGTCGTTGCTGTCACGAAGAATGTGGTGGCCCCGGTTGTCACGGTTGCGGCAGTTTCTACAGTGGCGACTGCGGCATCAGCTTTCAATATTTTTAACTACCTCCGCTTTCTCATCACACAGCCGTTCTTATTACTCGGCCGACGTAAGAGAAAAAAGTGGGGTTTGGTGTATAACGCGCTGACAAAAGCACCGATTGATCTTGCGATCGTGCGTCTGTTGGATGGTGCAACAAATCGCGTGCTTATGACACGCATCACAGATGCAAAAGGTCGCTTTGCGCTGAACGTGAAGCCAGGGAAATATAAAATAGAGGCAGTAAAACAAGGGTATGTTTTTCCGAGCCCGTCCATGCTCAAAGAAAAGCAAGACATTGAGCTCGTGGATTTGTATCACGGCGAAGTCATTGAGGTGAAAGAAAACGCGATTATCACGCCAAATATTCCTGTGGATCCGGTAGCGAAAATGGAAACGCCTAAAATAATCTTATTGAAGCGGACACTGCGCAAAATCCAAAATGCTTCTGGAATTGTGACCATGGTTATTTCTGTGGGAGCGCTCGTGATTGTGCCGTCTATGCTTATGGCTGGGCTCTGCGTGTTCCAGGTGGGAAGCTACTTCCTCTTCCGTAAGTTCTCTGTGCCAACCAAGCCTGTGAAATGGGGAGTGGTGTATGACGCGAAAAAGCGTGTGAAGCTAGAGCGTGTGGTTGTACGTATCTTTGATAAGAAGTTCAATAAATTACTCGAAACCCAGGTGACGGACGCGGATGGACGTTACGGTTTTATTGCTTCGAAGAATATTTACTACATCACGGCAGAGAAAAAAGGGTATGCGAAATTCGTTTCTCCGGATGTGAATATGCTAGAAGCGCAGGAGACGATTGTGGATCTTCCGGTGCCGTTACAAGCCGTCGCTTAGACTATGCACAGCTTATCCACAGTATTTGCACAGGTAAGGCATTATTATCCACAGCGCGTCTGAATGATCATTGAGCCAAAAATATCTTTTTCCCTCCTTTCTCTGTATAATAGACATGCCTTCACGAGACAGCGGTTCCCTGGCTTAGCACGCCAGAACAAGCGCTGTTTCCCCGAGGCGTGTCGCAGGAGGATCGGCTGAAAAGCCGGATGGTCTATCCTTCTGAAACAGGAGAGGCATTTGCTGGCGCCGAACGGACGTACGCCAGTCATTACGCAGTTCTGGAAGATCCGCGTTCTATGTTTCATTGGTTTGCTCGTAACTTCCTTTGTAAGCCCATTACTCTTGGCGCCGCACTTTTGTTGTCTGTTGGGTTGCTTCTCGGCTCTGCAACGGATGTACAAGCGGCAACCGGCATAAATCGGCAGATCAATTATCAGGCAAAACTTTTGAATGATGCGGGCGCGGCAGTGGTTGATGGCACGTACAACATCAAGTTCAATATTTACGACACCCCTACCGTTGGTACAGACCCGATTTGGACGGCATCAGGGACGCTGTTTTCGCCAACAGCGCTTCAAGTCACAGTAGCGAGCGGACTATTTACCATTGCCTTGGGCGATACGTCTGCAGAAGGAGGCACGCAAAATGCTCTTAGTGATGCGGTTCTTTGGAATACGGATGGCTTGTACCTTGGCATCACGATTGAAGCGGATAGTGAAATGACTCCTCGCAAGCGTCTTATGGCGGTTCCGCAGGCATTCAATTCAGAAATGCTGCAAGGCATGTACGCCTCAAGCTCAGCGGCTGATGGCACAACGCTTTTTACCATTAACCAGACCTCTACGAGCACGGCAACAGGAGCTCGTTCGGCCCTTGATGTACGTTCTTCTGGGGCAAATGATGATCTGGATTTCATCATGCGTGGCATAGATGCAACAGGTACAGCGGTTTTTCATGTAAAGAAAACAGGGAGCGCTTATGCCACAGGTTTGGAAACAAACCACCTCAATGCCACAGGCTCGCGCTTAGATATTATTCCTACGGATGTTGCTCGTTTGCGCCGTACCGCATCAACGAGCACAGGCTATTTTAGCGGTTATGCAAGAATCCGCACCTTTGGCCGCTACACGTACGTCCTGGGTCCTGATACAGATACCGTGACAGTGTTTGATACATCTGCCTCCTCGACCCCTCTCATGGTGGCAACGACTTCCACAAGGAGCACCTATCCGGTTGATATCTATGTGAGCGGTCGGTATGCGTACATCCCTCATAGCACCACAGGTGATATTACGATATTCGATGTCTCTAACCCCGCGAGGATGTACGATAAGGTTGGAGTCATCACGGGATTAGCCGCAGGCAGTATTGCTGGGCAAGGAAAGTATTTGTACGTCGGCCAGGTTGGAGCGCTGAAAGTATTGGATATCTCAAATCCGCTTGCCCCGGTTTTGCTCTCTACGTACAGTTTGTTTGGATATAATCCCACGGTTTTGAAACCATTGGGTACGCGTTTGTTCGTTGGTTCAAGCGGTGATACGACCACATATTTGCTTGATATTAGCGATCCGCAAAATGTAACGCAGTTGGATTCTGTGACAGGATACGTCACCGGAGACATTGCGGTGAATGGAAGATACGCGTACGCGCTCGAATATAACGGGACAAATGCGAGCATCTTTGATATCGCAAACCCATCTGATATCCAGATTGCCGGGACCTTTACCGTTTCTTCGGCATCTCCAGCGTTCAACTCCTTAGCCATTTCCGGCCGTTACCTTTATGTGGCGCTTTCATCTGGCATGGTGGTATATGACATGGAGAATCCGAGATATATCAGAAAGCTGGGGGAATTTGATCCATGGTCAGCGCAGATGCTTGGGTTTTCTGTTGTAGGGAGAAAAGCGCACGCCGTGGTATTTGGAGCGCCTTATCTCTTTGACACGGTTGATCTTGGAGGGCTGGAAACAAACGCCTTGCTTGCTCACGCGGCTGAGTTGGGAAATACCTATGTGCGAGGCAATGTCGATATTTCTGAGCATTTGCAGGTTTCTGGCGGATTAAATGTGGGGGAGCCTGGTATTATGTCTTCGGGTGCTCTTGCCGTGAGCGCCATAGGTTCGACCTCCACGATCTTGGGAAATTTGCTCATCGGTACCTCCACAAAGCAGATTATCATGAATAGCATGTTCTCCATCAATGGAGACGATCTATTTGTTGGAGGAAATATTGGCTCTGCAACGTCTGTTTATACAAATGGTGAGTTCATCGTGGGTGCGGCGTCCACGAAATATGGAGATGGGTACATTTGGAAAACGGATGGAGGCTTTTCCGTTACGTCTACAGGAGACTTAGCGCTAAGTTCTGTCACGGGGAACATGTATCTAAGCCCTGGAGGAGGATATATTTTGCCCACGTCAGATCTTCTTTTTGCCTTTGGTCGTGAAGATTTGCGCTTTGATGCCTATCTTGGCAATTCAACATCCACAAACGCCACAACAACGAATTTCGCTGTGCTTGGCTCCATGACGCTTGGTGGTCAAACGCTTAGTGCATGGCCTTCTGGCGGTGGAGGCGCGGGCGGAGGATGGACTACATCTACAGATAATCTCGTGACGCACCTTGCAACAGGTGTGAATGCCGCGGTGCTTGGCGGAATCGCTACGACAACAGACTATGCATTGTTTGAGGTGTTGGGTGACGCCTATGTTTCTGAAAATATTAATGTGACAGGCACCGCATTCCTCACAGATACCTACACAACGACATTAGGAGTGACGACCACAACGTCATCGTATCTCACGGTTTCAAAAAATGCGGCATTCTTGCCGATATCTGGAAGTACATCCGTTGCTTCTTCGACGACATCATTGATTGATGCGACGCCAAACATGGCTGTGACGCAGGGGAAATATACGTTTGTTACTTATAGCAGTACGGACCAGTTGGCCATCTACGAACGGACATCGACCTCTTCGGCCTATGCCTTTGTGACAAGCACCTATTCTGGAGGCGATATGCCCGTGGGCGTGTATGTGAACGGGCACTATGCGTATGTAACAAACGAAAATAGCGGTACGCTTGGGATCATTGATATCAGTAATATTGCGAGCTCTACCCTTGTTTCCACGGTCACTCTTGGATCTGTACCCCGATTTGTCACAGGGAATGGGCGCTATCTGATTACAGCAGATGCTAATGTTCGCATCTTTGATCTTGCAAATGGGGCAAGCCCACGGCTTCTTTCTACATGGGCGATCCCGCTTGGAAATATGGCGACCGGCCTTGCGCTTCAGGGAAAATATCTCTACGTCGGAGACGGCTCGGCAAATCAAATTCATGTTTTGAATATTGCCTCGCCCTATGACCTGAGCCTGAAGAGCACCTATACCTCTCCAGACACCATGGCTACAAGAGGGTTAGCAATCCAGGGGCGATATTTGTATGTGAATGATGGAAATATTGCCGCTCTTGGTGTAAGTGGTGTTCGTATTTTGGATGCGAGTGACGATAGCAATCTTGTGGAGATCAATCGATGGATAGGTGCAGAAGGAGGTTGTGCGGCTCTGTATGGGTGTATGCAACTTGCAGGTGGTTACCTACACTTAGCGCTTAATGCCAACTATAGGGTGTTTGATGTACGGAGTCCCATGGGCCTTGAGCTGGTTGATTCTGTTCTGACGCCTGATGGTGGTTCCTATCGTCTCCTGAATGTGTCCGGAGGTCGTTTTGGCCTGACCATGACAGCGTTTGGCATGTTTACCTTGGATTTTGGTGGCATTGAGACCGCGAACATGACGGCGTATAACACAGAGGTCGGACAATTGAATGTGACCCAAGATGGCCGCATTGCCAATACGTTAAATGTGGGCAATGGTGTCTCTGTTGGCCAAGGCGGTGTCTATTCTCTTGGTGGATTTTCTGGCGGTACAACGAGCACAACATCCACGATTTTTGGCAACCTTGCCGTGGGCACCTCCACTATTGAGGTTACCATGGATCCGAATTTCTTTATGGATGGAGACGACCTCTTTGTCCAAGGAAATATTGGTTCTGCGACGTCGATCTATACGAACGGAGTCTTTACATCAGCAAATCTTGATCTTGCGGAAGAGTACCAAATCCGTGGTACAGCAGAGCCTGGCGATGTGCTCGTGATGGATAGCGTCTCTTCAACGACTGTCACAAAGAGCACGGGTGTTGCGTATGATCCAAAGACGATCGGCGTGGTTTCTACATCGCCTGGCGTATTGCTTGGACGTAAAAATGGCGCATCCGTGGCCCTTGTCGGACGTGTGCCCGTGAAGTTTTCTCTGCAAAATGGCCCGATAAGTATTGGCGATCCGCTTGCGGCCTCATCTTTGCCGGGCTTTGCCATGAAGGCCACAAAACCAGGCATGATTATTGGACGCGCTTTAGAAAATGCAAATACAACCTCTACGGTCGTCGTCTTTATCAATGCGCAATATTACGCAGGATCCTTGCTCGCCACCGATGGAACGGTTGCGCAAGTGACAGACGACCTTGTGATGGCCCCACGTGCAGTAACCAGCGCAGAGAATCCGACTGCTGATTCTTGGGGTCTGACGTTTCGAGGTAGTGCTTGGAACGGAACATCTGCGATTTCTTCTGACTTTATCCTCGCAAACACCGTGACAAGCGTCGCGACATCTTCATTCACGATTAAGAATGCCTCCACAACAACCTTGCTCGCGTTGGATCAAGATGGTACAGCGACGATCAAGCAAGATTTGGTGATTGGCGGAAAGCTGTATCCTTCTGCGCGTGGGACCATTCAGCAAGACAAGTACATCTATTTGGATGATTCGTTATCGCCAACCACGACCTACATGGCGACAAATGCAGACGGCTGGCAGGCAAATTCTTCGTATGATTTTGCTGAGCGTTACTATTCGCCAGACAAATTGGAGCCAGGTGACTTAGTGGTGGTGAGTCAACGCGGACGCATTCATGTGCAACGCGCCTCAGAGCCAGATAAAATGTTGATTGGCATTGTTTCCACTAAACCAGGCTTTGTGGCTGGTGCCGCGGCTCCATCCACGCATCCGATTGCCCTTGTTGGTCGCGTGCCGACGAAAGTGTCTACGTTGAAGGGCGCTATTCAAATCGGTGACATGCTCGCGCCTTCGACCATTCCTGGCGTAGCAGTCAAAGCAGTGGAAGCAGGCCCGGTTGTTGGTCAGGCACTTGAAGATTTTAGTGGCAATGATATTGGTCTTGTGGAAGCGTACGTGAACCCTGTGTGGTGGGGAGGAGACAAGAGCGTGCAACTTGCCGCCGCAGAGGCTGTGGCGGATGCGGCCGCTCCCGTGTTTATGCCGCAACGTGGCTTTGCCATCATTATTTCTGGAGCCACGCGCGTTCATGTCAGTTTCCCATCTGTGGGCGGCTATCCAAATGTCCAAGCAACACCTCGCGGCGAAGTCGAGGGCGGCTGGTGGACGGATAATTATACGGATACAGGGTTTGATATTGTGATGAAGCAAGAGCAGACACGCGACATTGCCTTTACCTGGCGCGTGGACCCAACGGGTGTTGATGAGAAGGTCTACGCCTCTGACGGCACCTCTGCCTCTGTTGATCCCACTACAGGTTTTATGGTGAATGGCACACAGACAAAGAAACCAGCGCCAGAACCCGTCGTCGATCCTGCACCAGAGCCAGAAGATATAGCCGTCACCCCAACATCAGCAACAACCACACAGCCCGCACAGCCAACGCCCGTTGTTGAGCCAGAGCCACCGCAGATAGTACCGGTCGCGGAAGAGCCTGTGGCTCCAGAGCCAGCAGTAGTAGAACCTCTGCCCGTGATAGAGCCGGTACCAACGCCGGTCGTTGAGCCGGTACCAACGCCACCTGAGCCAACTCCAGAGCCAACGCCCGTTGTTGAGCCAGCGGTGCCAGAGCCTGTCGTTGTTCCCGTGGTGACAGAAGCGCCTCTTCCAACCGTTGAATCTACCACAACCACCGAATAAATCACCTCAGAAATACGCTGAGGTGATTTTAATTATGGCGGGCCCACGGTTGACAAAACCCGTTGCTTGTGCCAACCTTACGTGTTCCGTACTCTGGAACATGGAGGAACTATGAGGCTCAATTGGACGACCTACGGGCTTGCCTTGGTCGCGATGGTCGCGGCCTTGGCGCTGGGTTGCGGGATGCTTGATGGCGATCTGCCCTCGCGTCCTGCGCAGGACGGAGGCCTTCTCGAAGGTGCGGTAACCTGCCTCGACCAGGAGTGGCGACCGTGTCGGGTGGACAGCTCCACTGCGGACAGGCCCATGGCTGACACGCTAATCCTCGAGGCGACGACACCTGACGCGGCGGCTGACACGAGTGTCGCGGATGTCATGGCAGACTGGTTCGTAGTAGACACATCGGTCGTGGACAGCGCGGACGTGGCCATCGTGAGTGACACGGGTTTTGCCACGGACGTGATCGACGCACAGCCTGACCGCGGCGCGGACGTGCCTCGTGACACGTCTGTCGAGGCAGATGTCCCCACGGATCGTGGCGTGGATGCACGCGATACGTCCACAGCAGACACGGCCGCTGACGTGCCGACCGAGCCCAGGGGAGCGGATCCCATCATGGTCGTGTTCCGTCGTGAGGCGGCTGGTCAAATCACGGTCAATCCGATCCTGGACTTCAATGTGAACCATCCGGAGACTCCTGGGATCGGCAACTGGAGCAGGCGGCGGTGTCCTGGGATGGACGGCTCTCTCACCACGGTCACCTGCAACTTCGACCCCACGGGGATTCTCGGATGGAATACGGTGACGGGCTTCCCCACCGGTACAAGGGTCAACTTTCTCCCGTGCTACAACTCCGGGAGTGCCACTGGACCGTGTGTGGCCGTGTGTCCGCTGAATCACTCGACGCCCTGCCCAACGGACTACCAGAGCCGGTTCACGGTCACGCAGGGCGCACGCACACTGTCGGTTACTTGCGCGGACGACTCCTCGTCATCCGGCGCGAGGCTCTGCGGCGTCACGTTCTGAGTTCTGCTCGCCATCGCTTCAGATGCGCGAGCTTTTTCTTTTTATGAACGTTTACGCGTGCTATACTGCAGATGTCGTTCTATGTCACATTTTTTTAGCGATCGTCCGCAGGTGCCAGGTGTTAGCGCAGAGCCGCGGCAGAATACGCATTTGGTGGCTTCGCTCCTTTTTTCCTTTTTGCTGGACGCCTGTATCTACGGCATCATCTTCTTTGTTCCGCTTGCATTCGCCACATCAATATTGGATGCGCTAGAAATCAGCAAACAGACGGTCTTGTTTTCTCTCGTGTTGCTGGCTGTAACCGCGTGGATAGGCAAAATGCTGGCGGAGCGACATCTTTCGTTTTCAAAAAGTTGGTTGCATACAGCGGTCATGCTTTTTGGCGCTGGTTATTTTGTTGTTGCCTTATTTTCTGAAGAGCGTTACGCATCGCTCATAGGCACAGCTGGCCAAACAAGCTGGTCTTTTCTTACGATTGCGAGCTGTATCTTGCTGTATCTTGTGATCGTGAATCGCGTACGTAGCTTGGCGCAAGTGTACAACATGGTGCTGGCGTTTTTGGCCTCTTCTTTTGTTGCCGCGTGTTTTGGACTATTGCAAATGGCAGGCTGGCATCTTTTTTCATCGCCCGTTGCCAAAGAATTGGCGTTTACGACCGCGGGGAGCACCTATGGGCTCGCGATCTTTCTAACTGTTCCGCTTGTGATGTCCGCTGTACTTCTGATGCACGGATGCCGTGACAACGTCTGTCTGCTTGGTTCAGATGGTATCAAGGGGATGGGGTCACGTCTGATAGTGTGGCTCACGGCCATCACCTCGTTTCTTGTCCTCCTTTTTACAGACATGCGCGCGGCTTGGGGGATCTTGTTCGTTTGTTTGCTTGGTTCGCTTGCTCTTGGCTACTTCCGCACGCGACGCATTGGCAAGCCGGTACATCTTGCTTTCATGGGTGCGTTGCTCCTGATCGCTGGCATATTTCTTTTCGCGAAATTTCCTTGGAAAGCCACACTCCCGAGCGAAATCACCCCGTCCTTCCGTGCATCGTGGCACATTGCCCAGCGTGTGCTTGAACAGCACCCACTGCTTGGCTCTGGACCGGGTACGTGGCTTTATGACTATGCATTACATCGCGACCCTCTGGTAAATCAGTCACCCTTTTGGGCCGTGCGTTTTGACCGCGGCTATTCTACGGCGATCACGTCCTTGGCAACTCTTGGTATTTTGGGTTTTGGATTATGGCTCGCCCTGCTCATTTCTGCTCTCGTGAAAAGCTGGGCGCATGTGCTTCGTGAACGCGATGATGATACGTGGTATGCCTTTGTCACCGTATTATTGGGCTGGATGGCGGCTGTTCTCATTGCGTTTGTCTACAACGTGAGTTTTGTCCATCAATTAGCATTTTGGTTCCCTTTGGCCCTTCTCGGTGCTTTATCTGCCACAAAGGGATTTGTCGTAGACACGACAAAGGCACCATCTTGGCAGACGTTTCTTGCCATTGGATTTACGCTCATGGCGATTACCACCATCTCAGGATGGTGGCTCATGGGTCAGCGTATAGTTGCGGAACAGGCGTATACGCAAGCAGTGCGCTTTGTTGGGGCGGAAAAATACTCTACGCAAGCAAGAACGCTTTTGGAAAAAGCACGGTCATTGAATCCATTTGTAGAAACGTATGTACGAGCGCTTTCCCAGGCGCATCTTGGGCAGGCGATGGCTATTGTGAGCGGACAGCCCACGCAGGAGCAGGCAAGAGAGGTGCGTGTGCTTGTTGGCAAGTCCATTGATTACGGGAAACTTGCGACAGAACAGTGGCCCATGAGTCCAGAGGTATGGGCAAATCTTGGGTCTGTATACCAGAGCGTGTCTGGTTTTGCTGATGATGCGGATCAGTTTGCACTGAAAAACTACGAAGAAGCACATCGTCGTGAGCCGCAAAATCCTGTGTACATGACAGAGATTGGCAAATTATATTTTCAGCGTGCAGAAGCAGATCGTATTCAAACAGGTGTGAAAGATGAAAAAGTCAGAACAGCCGCAAAAGAACGCGTGAAAGAAAATCTAGACGCCGCGGCCAGGTGGTTGCGAGCCGCCATTAACCTCAAATCAGACTTTTTGCCTGCACGCTATTTTATGGGTGTGGTTTTTGAGCGCCAAGGCCGCTTGATGGAGTCTGTGAAGGAATTAGAGCTTATCCTTCAACAAAACACACAAGACACGAATATCGCGTTTGAATTAGCCATTCTCTATTTTCGTAGTGGCAACCGAGAGCGTGGTATTGCGCTTATGGAACGCGTGGTGCGCGCAGATGCGGCTAATGCAAATGCCAAGTGGTACCTTTCTTCCATGTATGAGGCCATTGGTCGCAGAACAGATGCTCTGGAGCTTGTGGAGCAACTCGCGCAGAAATATCCAACTAATGCGGCGATTGCCACTCGGTTGAATGATCTAAAACAGCCTGTGCAAAAAGGAAGATTACCGCTTCCAGAGCCACTGAAGGAGCAAACGTATTAAGGATATGTCGATTGCTTGGCGTCATATCATGAACTGGCTTTCACGGCCAACTGCAGAGACGCAGGATGGGGAGTTTGGCTTGGATAAAATTGAGCAGATTGCACGCACAGACCCCATGCGCGCGCGACAACTCCTTGGCAAGGAACAACAGCGCATCGCGGAAAAAATCGAACATGCCTGCAAGGCCTATGATCAGAAGCTTAGCGCTCTTGCGTTACGTGTTCGCGGACAGAATACCCAAACGCTCGCTTCGCAAGTTATTCAACTTCGCCAGGAACAGGCTGTGTTATCGTCTGCGGTCCAGCGTTTGGATGTGACAAGTCGTGATACCCGAGAATTGTTGGACGAATGGGCAGAGTGGCAACAGCTTGGACAGCGATCCAGAACAACACAACAACAAGAGCGTGAAGAAATGGTGTGCTCAGAGCTCATTGTTCGTGGCGCTCTTTCACGTCCATCTTCAAAAGAGCTTCCTTTGGAGGAGATGTTCGTGTCTCGTGAGACTCGTGTACCAGAGAAAAAGTCCGAACAGCCGCAGGAATCCTTGGATGATCTTGCAGAATGGGACGAGATTTTTGGATCTCAGGTTATGGATGAGGTGACGCATTGGGAGGGTGTTTTGCGTAATACTCTGCAGAAGCCAGCGACAAATCATGCGCAGGCCGCTGATCTGGTTCGCAAGTTTCGGGATGCGCATACAGAGCAACGCTTACGAGACCGAGCCTCTGGGGTTCGCAGAGACCGTATGCGGGTGTTTTTCGTAGAGGGTTGATCTCTTTCGAGGAGTTTGGTAACCTGCGGGCAAGAAGACCGTAAAGTCCTTAAAGTCGGGATAATGACTTGATGACTTTACAGACTTTCGACTTGCGCCCTGCGCTTCGCGGGCCCTTAGCTCATTTGGTAGAGCGCTTCCATGGCATGGAAGAGGTGATCGGTTCGAGCCCGATAGGGTCCACCACCGAGCTCAGCTCGGTTTCACGGATCAAGAACGAAGCTGTGCTTCGTCAGACTGGTCCGAGGAATCGAGCTAAGCTCGACCAACAAAACCCCTCCGCGTAAAAAACGGAGGGGTTTTGAGATCCTGCAGACTTGCCTCACCACATGTCTAGGGTTATTCTCCAGAAGATATGTCTCGTCATTCCAAGTGGTCAAAAGTGAAGCAATTCAAAGGCGCATTGGATGCTAAGCGTTCTGCTTCGTTTACCAAGCTCGCGCGCGAGATCACGGTTGCCGCTCGAGAGAAGGGCGCAGATCCAAATATGAATGCGCGACTACGCACGGCCATGATTCGTGCGCGAGATGCGTCTATGCCAAAGGATAGTATTGATCGAGCGATTCAACGCGGTGCCGGAAGTGACGCAGAAGGTCAGCTTGAAACGCTTTTGTATGAAGCTTATGCCCCAGGAGGAACGGCGCTCATTATCGTATGCGTGACAGATAGTCGTAATCGCACGGCAAATGAGGTGAAGCATGCGCTTTCAAAAAACGATGGTACACTTGCGGCAACAGGCTCTGTCACATACTTGTTTGATAATGTTGGCGTTGTTCGCGTAAAAGGATCGTTCCCGCGCGAAAAACGCGACGAAATTGAGATGACACTCATTGAGGCGGGGGCGTCGAATATTCTTGATCAAGATGATGCGGGAGAAATCCAGTGCGCGCCAAATGATTTCGCGAAAGTCGCTGACGCGGTAACAAAGCTCGGGCTGTCTTTGGAAAGCGCGGAGTTTGAATGGGTCCCAAAGACGCTCGTAGAAACAGATGAGGAGACCGGTACACGTGTGGCGGAATTGATCGAGCAACTAGAAGCAGACGATGACGTGAGCCGTGTGTTTTCAAATCTCGCATAAAATAAAAGACAGCGCAGGGTTGCGCGTCTTGTAAGGGGTTGGTGGTTTGGACAGCGGCGAGACTCGCTACTGCCCGTAGGTGTGGTCGAAGACCGGGACAAGTCGCGCAGGCGACAGGTCCGTGTTCCAGAAGCGCTGACCACGGCGAGCGCCTTGGAGCAGGGGCACAGGGCCGCAGGCGTTGTGGCGCCACGCGCCGTTTTGCGCTACGTGTCGCTGGCTCGCGCGGGTGACGTAGCCGCGGATGTAGCCGGCGAATTCCTGCGCGCCGCTGTCTGCGCTCGCGCGATCGCCGAATACGATCCGAGCCACGCTCGTGCCGATGAGCGCAAGGCGCGTGGCGGCTTGGCCAGACATCGTGCGCCCTTCGGAATGGCGCTTGAGGAGCCAGACCTCCTCGTTCAGGTGTGCCAGCGCCTCGCTCGTGGTCTGGTGCGCGGACCAATAGTCTGCACACCGCATGAGCAAGGTCACGTGCTCCTGGAGCGAGAGCCTGCTCTGTGCCTGGGTGTTCTTGCTCACCACGCGATGCGTGAGCTCGTGGATCACCGCAGACGTGGCGAAGTCCTGGCTCTCTTCCATGATCGCGTTGGACACGCGGAACACCTCTCCGAACTCCTCGTATCCCATGTACACCGCGTTGCTTCCCGCGGTGGCACTCCGTGTCATCTGCAAGAGCGGCAGACGATTACCGACCAGGCGTGCGGTCTCGCGGATACTTGGCCACTGCCAGGAGCCGGGGAGCGCATCTGTCGCCAGAATTTCTGCGACTGCGCGGTTGACGCGCTCGCGGACCGCGGCTTCCAGGTTCGGACTGCCGCTTCTGTCCGGCGCGCCGTTCCAGTTGCTCGTGAGCCCCTGGAACCTGTGCAGAGTCGCAGACGACGCAGGTTCCTGCACGTCCGCGTTCGTGACCCATCGCGCAGGCCGTGAGGCGTGCGTGTGGTTGAGCGCAGGCGTAGAGCCCGCGGTGGTTTGCGCAGGCCGTGAGGCCGACGCTCGAACCGGCGCTTGCGCGGCCGGCCTGTTCGTCCTCGGGCGGCTCGCCCTCTGGGCAGGCACCGTCGCCACCGCACGCGCTTGCACGCGCGGCGTTTGCGTCGGCATCTCCCGGATCACGAGGAAGGCGACAATCGCCAACCCCGCGAGCATCGCGATGATAGCTTTCACGCGATTTCCAGCCTTTCTGTCGAAACGATTCGACTGGCTAAGATATCATACTTTTCGGGTTTTGTCAACCCTGGTACAGTGCAGATGTTATTTGAAGCGCTATGCCCTCTCGCCGCATTCTTGGTATTGATCCTGGCTTCGACCGTATTGGGTTTGGCGTGATTGAGCAGTTGGGGAGTAAGGTGCTGTGGCTTCACCATTCTTGCCTGCAAACAAGCGCAAAAGACGATTTTTCAACGCGCTTACGCCAGTTGCGAGACGCTACCGCGACGGTCATCAAGACATACCAACCGACATGTGTGGCCATGGAAAAGCTCTTTTTTTCAAAAAATGTCACGACCGCGATCCATGTCGGTATGGCGCGCGGTGTTTTGATGCTTGTGGTAGGTGATGCAGGAGTGCCTATCGTCGAAATGACACCAAATCAAGTCAAACAAGGTGTGACGGGCTATGGTGCGGCGGACAAAAAACAGGTGCAACAAATGGTGCAGAGACTGTTGTGCTTAAAAGAGATCCCCAAACCCGACGACGCCGCAGACGCGCTCGCCATTGCGATCGTGGGTGGGGGAATGTATCGGGGGTGACGCCACTCCTCCCCTAGCCCACGGCTCTCGCAAAGGAGCATGCACGCCGCGCACATCTACGCTCGCTCGATGTGCGTCCTCCGCGAGGAGGGGGATCGCTCATATCCTCCCCCTCACGGAGGGGGCGTCAAGCGAGCGGGCGTAGCTTGGCGCGGCGGTAGCCGTGTTAGAGGGGGAGCTTCGGGATCGGGCTGGTGCGTCGGCTGTTGACTCCCGATCCTTTTTCTGTTCCAATGCGCCAAGCACCTCGAAAGGAGCCAAACCCATGGTTTTGAACCTCCGTGTGGTTGCCGCGCGCTGTACAGAGGACGATCTGCGGAACGTCCTGAAAAGAGCGCAGAAGCTGATCAAGCTTCGTACCAGGCCAACGTTCTGGAACCTCTGGCGTACGATTCGAGGAGGCCACTGCTGGTGCTGGGCCAAAGATCGGCAGGATTGGATCGTAAACGCCGTCCTTTCCATTATTGCCGCCCTGGTCCTCGAAGCTGTACACTGTGGTCTTCATTGGCTTGGAGTTCCCTGGATCGGATCTTCAAGCTGGACCATGGTAGGCGTGTGGGTGTTACTGCTTGGTTCCGCGCTTCCCACCCTTGCCAGCAAGCGGATCGATGAATGTGATCACACCAAGGCCATGGCCAAGAGCTGTCAGGACACCAAAGAAAAGCCGCTCTCTGCATTGATTGATGCAGACATCCGGCGCGATGAGGCGCATCTTCGTCACGTGGTTGCGACACTGCAAAAGCGGGTGGAGGCGTTTGCAAAGGTCAATGGATTTGCGCCAGTGAGCGCACCTGCGGCTGAGCCAGAAGGATCGCCGTACCGCGAGAATGCCACTGCCCCCACAACCGTGGATCAGGACCTTGCGCTCTTGCGCGAGACGCTCAAGGCCTGCGAGTCGCGCATTGGGGACTGTGTGGCGCATGCGCAGATGTTGGCAAGTAAGGCCGAGGCCAAGCTTGAGGCGCTAGCCATTGTGCAGGAAGATGCGGCTGACACACAGAAGCAGAACACAACCATGGAACAATCCATTGTGCAGAGTCTGCACGAGGCCGGCTTGCATACGGGTTCGGAAACACGCCCGGGTCTTCTCCGGAGACTTGCGCATGGATTGTCCGACAGTACATGCCTGCTGACCAATCCGGATACGTTTGCAACCGACATCAGGTCGTTCCGCTCGCGTCTTTATGCGGAGTTGGCAGGCTGGCCACAGCCAGCCGTGCGCACGCGGGTCGCTGAGGAGGTCGCCGAGGTCGCACAGCAGAAGCCCACATCCGCGACCCAAGGCACTGGCACGGTCGAATCTCTGGAACGTGCTCTCGCAGAGTCGCGCGAACTGCGCAAGGAACTCGCTACAAGAAGGTAACCCACGACACTCATTCGTGGGATTTTTTTATCGCAGACCTTCTCCAACATGTTATCCAGATCAGATTCAGATCTGATACGTATCTGATCTGAAGAACAGTGGAATAAAAAAACACACGCTCTGAGCGTGCTAGATCTTGGTAGGTTCCGGTTTGTCTTGGCGTTGGCTGAAGATGAAGATCAGCATGATGAGCGACGAGAGGGCAAGGCTGATGACGCAGACTCCGAGGATCACGCCGCCGACAAAGGCGAACCTCTCGATGAGATATATGTGCGGGTCGAAGAGGGCAGGAAGCAGGGTCATCGCCGTGATGGCGGTGAGGGCACCTGACGGTACAACCACGACTTCGAACCAGCTCGGCTTTTGATGATGTCGACGCATGGAACAGCTCTTTCGCAGAACGAACCTGTGCGGTTCGCTATCCAGGGCGAGGATAGATCATTATGCTGAAAATGTAAATGGGTAGAGTTCACTCATCAAGATCAGATCCGTATCTGATCCGAGAAAATAAAATACATCCTTACGGATGTATTGCCCTTAGGCTAGGGCTTGCAGGTCGCGACGCCCGCGCCAGGCATTTCTCCAGGGCGGAGACGATCCTTGCGCACGAGCGTGGGCCCAACGATCACGACCTTGGGAGCGTCGGGATCGTGACCGAACCCGGGACGTCGGCGGAAGTGGCTATTCCGTGGGTGAACACAGACCTCTCTGCCAGAGCCGTGCAAGGAGGAGAGGAGCTGGGCCTTTACTTCCGCAGAAAGGGTGAAGCGACTTGTGACGTGGCAGATCAACGCGTCGTTGGAGATGGCGCGCGGATCCGGCTTGCCAGGGAACAGCGGCTTTTCCCAGTCCGAACGGTGCGGGCTCTTTGCCGGAAGGCTAGTAAGGTAGAGACAGAGCCCAAGCACGTACCGAAGCGCGTTGTTGACGGCCATCCTGAAGTGAATGCTAAAGTCCGGCTCGATTTTCCCCGTGACCGTCTGCGCTTCGGCTAGCTCCGGAATCGGCTCATTGGCCAGCGCCCGCTTCATTACGCTCTTGGGGATAAGGGTGGAGACGAACGGACCCGGATCGGGAATGCGGTCCTCGTACGCCAGGAGATGGTTGTGAGCTGACGGCGAGTTCTTCCTGCAGACGTTCCGTAGGAGATCCTTGTCGTACTTTGCGAGCGGCATGTAGCCCCCGAGGCTCGTGGAGAGCAAGGCCATGGACAGCCCGTGTTCTACGGGGAGCTTCGACACGGCGGCGTCCGGCGGCGGCTTGATGCGCGAGATGAGGATCGCGTCGTACCTGCCCAAGTCCATCATGAGCGGCACCTCGAGCGTGACTAAGAAGCTATCGAAGGGAAAGAGGACGTCCGCAACCCGCATCTTGCCGAAGGACAGGCCCGCGAGAAGCGCCTGCAGTTCCTCATCCAGATGGAAAACCCGCTTGGAGGACGCCATCCAATCTCTCAGATAGATGGGAAACTGGCAGGTAGACCCGTAGTTATTGAGCACGTACTGCGAGGCAGTCGCAAAACGCAGGTGGTCCAGAGGCTTGTTCGCGACAGCGATCTCGCGCAGGTGGCGGCGCAGGTCCTGCCAGTGGATATTCGCCCCTTCCAAAGGAAAGTCCGTCGTGGAAAATCCGAGGGGGGCAGCGAACTCGGCCATCAGTCCGTTGAGGAAGAAGAAGTCCTCCCACACCCGAAGCATCTCCTCGATCCGGTTGCAGGGGTGCGACATGGTCGGCTCCTTGGTTGTGTCGTGGTTTTGAGGTGCACTGAATCGCGAAAAAGCTCGCAATCCAACAGGCGAGATTAGCGGAAATAGGGTGATTTGTCAAGGGACGGTCGCAAAACAAAATCCCCTTTGACCTGTGTCAAAAGGGAATTTTTCGTGACGGCCCTTGCTTCGTGCAGATGTGCCAACGTTTGTCAGCGCGTCTGGGGGAAGCGGAAGCGCGAGGCAGGGTCGAGCTGAGCTCGATGGCGCTTCCGTGCCAGTGGAGTGGCGGGTTAGTTACGTGGGCGGCGGGGCGTAGATCTCCTCGACCTCGCGGTACGCGCGCCGGAGGTAAAACTCGAGGGTCGCGATGATGTGGGCGGGGAGGATGTGAGGTCCGATCCTGGGGTTGTCCGTGACGAACGCAAAGCCGTACTTATCGAACGTGATCCAGGCACGAATGCCGGTGCAGGGACTTCCAAAGAAGATGCGGAGTCCGCCGCACGCGGTTAAGTCCACGGTGAGTCCTCGATTGCCGAGCGGATCAACGAGCCGGAGCACGATCCGTCGGATGTTGAGTACAACCTCCTCGGGGAGTTGAACCCTGGGTTTGTCGTCTTGCGTAAACAGGTCGCCGAGCGTGAAGTCGATTCTCTTTACGATTGTTGCCACGGGGTTCTCCTTTGAGGTGCATCTGAACGAGACAGAACTGGTGTATATTTAGTGCAAAACAGCCCTTTTGTCAATAGGGTGTGCAAGGCTTGATTTTCCCCTTGGAATCCGTTGGGAAGGATGCTAAAATGGACCAGCTATGCAGATATTCTGGCATGGTTTTTCCTGCGTGCGCATTGAAACCTCGTCGCAAGACAAGGAAGCCACGTTGTTGACAGACCCATTTTGCCCTGAAACAGGGCTAAAACTTCCGCGCAATCTTGCGCCGGATATTGTTGCGTTGTCCCATCAAGACACTTCACGTTTTGGTTTGGATCAGCTCGCAAACGAACCATTCCTTATTCAAGATCCAGGTGAATATGAGGTAAAAGGTGTTTTTGCGTATGCCATCCCCATGAAGGATGGTAATGCCAAGCGCCCGCTCATGTATCGCTTTGAAATCGAAGGCGTTTCTCTTGGATTCCTGGGCGGAGTTGAACGCGTTCCTACAGAAGAAGAGCTGGGCGGCTTAGAAAATATCGATGTGCTTCTTTTGCCAGTAGGTGGTGGTAAACTCTTGAATGCCAAGCAAGCACGCGAAGTGATCGCCAGTGTTGAGCCGCGCATTGTCATTCCGATTAGCCACCACATTGAGGGCATTTCTACTGATCTCGGAACCGTTGATGCTTTTTGCAAAGAGCTCGGTGTGTGCAAACGACAGGATGCAAACAAGCTCAAGGTAACGAAAAAGGATTTGCCTGCAGATGAGACGGTTGTGGTTGTGTTGGAACATACATAAAAACGATCGTGTCCCTTTGCTCTTTTACACACGCCTCTATGCCACGCACCGTACGCCGCACATCGCCAAAGCGCAGAGCTTCTTCGCAGGAAGAGCAGGAGCTTTCGTTTGATCGTGAGGGCACGGCGAACTTGGACAGCACGCAAAAGCATGCCGTGGTACGAGACATGATTCTCCGGCACAGCCTTGTGCGAGCAAATCAGCCGCAACCATCCAAATGGGCATTCCCTATTGGAGTGCTTGCATCCTGCCTTGTGATCGTTAGCGGATGGTGGATGACGCTTGATACCAATATCCGGTTTCGTCAGCCAGCAATGGAGCATGGCCTTGTGCAAACGTTTACAGAGAGCGTTGAACGCACAAAAGCCGCCTACGGCACGCCCCCCTCAACAGAAGACATTGGGCGTGTGCTGTCTGATAAAAAGTTCCTCGAAGTGAAAGACCAGATGTTGCGCAATCTTGAAGAGGCTCAGGCTGAGCAGACAAGCTCGACCGCTCCCTTGAAACCTGCGCAAAATAAAAGATAATCGTTACCTCAATGCTGTTCATGCCTTATGTCCGCACAACCCCAACTTCCGGTGATCAACGGTAAAATCGAGCCGCGCTCGCTTGTCGAGGAAATCCAAACATCCTTTCTCGACTATGCGATGTCCGTTATTGTCGACCGCGCGCTTCCAGATGTTCGCGATGGCATGAAGCCTGTGCATCGCCGTATTTTGTATGCGATGTGGGATATTGGGTTGCGCGCAAATGGAAAATTCCGCAAATCTGCAACCGTGGTTGGTGAAGTGCTTGGTAAGTATCATCCGCATGGTGATTCCGCGGTGTATGAATCCATGGTGCGCATGGCTCAGGATTTTGCCATGCGTTATCCGCTCGTGAAGGGACAGGGTAACTTTGGCTCTGTTGATGGCGATAGTGCGGCCGCCATGCGTTATACAGAGGCAAAACTGTCACCCATTGCAGAGGAGTTACTGTTTGATATTGAAAAAGAGACCGTCAATTTTCGTCCAAACTATGACGGATCGCATCAAGAGCCGGCGGTTTTACCTGCAAAACTTCCTAACCTGCTGTTGAATGGCACGGTAGGCATTGCGGTTGGCATGGCCACGAACATTCCTCCGCATAACCTCACGGAGCTGTGTAACGGCATTGTGGCATTAATCGAAAATCCAGAGATCACGATCGATGAGCTCATGGTGCACATCCCTGGTCCGGATTTTCCAACCGGCGGCATCATCTATGACAAAGAGGCCATCAAAACCGCGTACGCAACAGGCCGTGGAAGTATCGTGATGCGTGCGGTGGCAGAAATCGTCGAAGAAAAAGCCGGAACCTTTCAAATTATCGTGAATGAATTACCGTATCAGGTGAATAAGGCCATGTTGCTCGAGCGCATTGCCGAGCATGTCAACGAAAAACGCATTGAAGGCATTCGTGATTTGCGCGATGAGTCCAATAAAGAGGGTATTCGCGTGGTGATTGAACTGAAAAAGGACGCGTATCCCAAAAAAGTCTTGAACCAGCTGTTCAAGATGACGCAGTTGCAAGAATCGTTTGGTGTGAACTCGCTGTGTCTTGTCGACGGGATCCAGCCGCGTATTTTGACGCTCAAGGGCCATCTCGAAGAGTATTTGACGCATCGTAAAGAGGTGGTTCGTCGTCGCACAACGTATGATTTGAACCGTGCAAAGGATCGCATGCATATTTTGGATGGCTTGCGCATTGCTCTTTTGCATATCGATGACATCATTGCGACCATCAAAAAGTCCAAAGATAAGGACGAAGCCAAAGATAACCTCGTCAAAAAGTTCAAACTCACGGAAATCCAGGCCGGCGCCATTTTGGAAATGCGCTTGCAACAGCTGGCAAATCTCGAACGCCTGCGCGTAGAGCAGGAATGGGAAGAGAAAAAGAAGTTGATTGACGAACTTGAGTCCATTTTGAACTCCCCGAAGAAAATCCTTGGTATCGTGACAGAGGAAGTCGTCGCATTACGCGAGAAATACGGCGACGAACGCCGCACAAAAATCATTCCACACGCTGTTGGCGAGTTTTCCATGGAAGATTTGGTGCCGCAAGAAGATACGATCATCATGCTGACAGAAGATGGCTACATAAAACGTTTGCCACCGGACACATTTAAGGCCCAACATCGCGGAGGTAAGGGTGTGATTGGGTTGGAAACCAAAGAATTGGATACGGTACGCATGATGTTTAGCACGAATACGCATGCAGACATCATGTTCTTCACCTCTCGCGGCCGTGTTTTCCGCTTGAAGGCACACGAACTTCCTCCAGGAAGCCGCACATCCAAAGGACAAGCGATTGTAAATTTCCTCCAGTTGTCTCCTGGTGAACGCGTGACAGTCACCTTGCCAACAGACCATGTTGAAGGCGCAAAATATCTGGTGATGGTCACGCGCTTGGGAACCATCAAGAAATGCGAGATTGGCGAATTCGACAATGTACGCCGCAGTGGCTTGATTGCGATTGGCTTGGATGAAGGTGACGAACTCATTTGGGTAAAACCTTCATCTGGCACAGATCACATCATGCTCATCACCAAGCTTGGTCAGTCTATTCGCTTTAGCGAAGAAGATGTTCGCGCTATGGGTCGTCCGGCCGCAGGTGTGCGTGGCATCAAGCTCTCCAAAACAGGCGATGGCGTGATCGGCATGGATGTGATCAGCCCATCTGTTGCGGACAAGGGACTTCTTGAGCTCTTCGTTATCACGGAAAATGGCATGGGTAAGCGCACGAATCTCAAAGAGTACGGCGCTCAGGGTCGCGGAGGCTCTGGCATGCGCACAGCCAAGGTCGGCAACAAGACCGGCGGAGTGGTCGGCGCGTATGTTTCCGGCAAAGACGATGATCAAGACCTGATTCTCATCTCCAAGAACGGCATCGTGATCCGCACACCATTCAAATCCGTACCATCCCTCGGTCGTGATACGCAAGGTGTACGCATCATGCGATTCAAGGAAGAAGGCGATGTGGTGAGTGGCGTGACGTTCGTGTAAAAAATGACAAACAAAAAAAGACGTGGTTTGTTACCACGTCTTTTTATATTCCTACCTCTTTCCAGGCTTGTGGGACTGGTTTTGCGAACAGCCACAATCCTTCGAAAAGGGCCACAAGGGATTGCGCAATGCCGTGGTGTTTCATGGTGATGATTAGGGCTTGTTCCGGGAACAGAAACGCGACTTTGTCGCCGTAAATACAGAGTAGTTGCTCAAACGGCAGACTGGCTTCCGGAAGTGTGTGTAGGTGAAAGATGCGGCCTCCGAGTGCGGCTCGCGATTCTTGTGGAAGGTCGGTTTTTGGAATGCGCAAAGATTCATCCGTGAAAATCCCTTTTGTGATGATGCGGCGCTCGGCCATGCGCTTGAAAAATGTGCTCCACTGTTCTTTGGTGAGTAATGATAGCTCGCCTTTGAGCGCGGTTTTTCCTTCTATGACGTAAAAGATCGAACCCTCGGGCATAGAAGCGGCCTCGTTGTACATCTGAAAATAGCCGCGGCGTGATTCGATAACCTCGATCACGGGTGCCTCAATATCGATTTTTTTGAGAGCCTCAAGCTGTGGGACCAGGCTTTTGAAGTCAGTGGCATAGCGCTCGAACTGCTCGGAAAGGTCGTTGGGTTGCAGGGCCAGGAAGCGCTTTTTTTTGCCCTGGCGCGTTTCTTTGAGCAAGCCCTTGCGCATCAGATTATTGACGTGAAAATACACAGCCGTGCGGTTTTTCCCGATTTTTTTGCCAATATCAGCCACGCTCGGACGTCCAAGCGCGAGCGTGGCAAGATACACTTCGCTTTCGCCAGAAGAAAAGCCGAAGTGAGAGAGAAGGTCGTAAGGGGAGGGCATAGGAGAGATAATGCCACATTATCCACAGCTTGTCAACAATAATGTACAACAAAGTATTTCACCAAATCTAGCCAAATAATCGTATTTTATAACTTTATTTGTCCACAACCATTGACCAAAATGAGAAAATGAGGTACTATGTTCTTTCGACAATCAACAAGAGCTTGTCCGCCAGAGGTGTTGAGCAGATCAACGCTTGCGGTGGGCAATTTCGCCCTGGACACACAAGGAGTCCACCATGAAGAAGATCCTGGTCATTGACGACGGCGCGAACAACCAGGCCTCTGCTACCAAGTCCCTCGCGGACTCCGGTTACGAGGTGGTTGTGGCCAAGAACTTCGAGGAGGGGTTTTCGCTCCTCCGTTGGTCGCATGGGGATTACGAGGTCGTACTGCTCGACCTCCTCATGCCTTGCCCGAAGAGCCGGGCCGGAGCGGTGTTGCCTCTGGGACCGGAGGCGAGGCAGTTCGAGGGGCAGGAGATGCCCTTTGGGTTCCCCCTCGTATTCCTCGCGGCCATGAGTGGCGCGCAGTACATCGCGGTGGTGACTGACGCCAACCACCACGATCACCCAATGTCCGCCATGCTCGACCCGTTCGAGTGGTTGCGGAATAGCGGTGGCGTCCGGTTGCTCCTCAACGGAGCGGCCGTGAAGTTCTTCCAGTACCCGGCGACGTTCCCGCTCCAGGGGACGGTCTGCAACAAGTGCCAGGGCACGGGCACGTTGCGGGACTACAAGTGCTACGGTTGCTACGGCTCTGGCAACCAGTTGGGGAAGGACTGGGGTATGCTCCTGAAGTTGCTCCTCTCGGATGAGGAGCCGTGCAGGGTCGTCCCTGGCCTGTAACCCTTCCCGTCGGGCCACAATAGACGGGATCCCCAAACACAACCTGCCGAGAACGTGCACTCGTTCTCGGCAACCCACCAGAATCGTTGAGTCACTCGACGGTTATGGCGGTAAACATAGGAAAGATGCGAAAGTAGTGGATGTGGTGAGCGGCGTGACGTTCGTGTAGGGGCGTATTGCATGCGCCTGGTCGAGTTCTAAAAATAAAACGCCCGGCCCTGTAAGGGGTCGGGTTTTTGGTTGCGAGGACGTCTGTACTAAAGTCTTGCGACAAAGCGGTCCCAGTCCTCGCGAGATTGGGTGGGCGACGTCAACACGACAGTCTTTCGACGAGGTATCGACAGTCGCCTAACGGGAATCAGTAGCGACGTGGCATGGAGAGTCCTACGACAGTCCTACCTGAGTCGCTACCGGATAGAAGAGGAAGGCGACGCACGAAGTGTAGTCTTACGACGTCGGTACATGAGTCGTCTTCCAAATTGCAGGAGTGACAGCTGAACGATAGTTTTTGACTGGTCGCGGTCAGTCACCCCTTTTTCCATCTCGATCATCATCGAAAGAGGAAAAGAGGCGCGAGGACAACGGCAAATCTAGTCTTTCGACTGGGCTACGAAAGTCCTCGCGAGGTTAGGCGGGTGACAACGCCTGAATAGTCTTTTGACGCGTCAGCGAAAGTCACCCAACAGGTGAAAGGAGCGGGACGACAGGCAAACCTGAGTCTGATGACAACCGGCTTCAAGTCATCCCGAGATGAGGAGGAGCGACTGACCATCTACAGTGTTGCCACATCGGCCTCCAGGTCGCTCCTCTTTTTCCATGGTCATCTTGTGATCACCAAGGGAAAAGAGGCGCGAGGACACTGCGCGCTGAGTCTTTCGACGGGCCGAATCAAAGTCCTCGCGATGTTGGGTGGGCGACAAACACGGTCTAGTCTTTTGACATTCGACCGAGAGTCGCCCAACAGGGATCAGTAGCGACAATGCACAGAGAGTCTTGCGACGGTCCTGTCTGAGTCGCTACCGAAGAGAGGAGAAAGGCGACGTACGCACCACAGGCTTACGCCATTGCATCGGCAGTCGCCTTCCAAATTGCAGGGGAGACACATCACCTCGAGTCTTACGACGTGTCATGATAAGTCACCCCTTTTTCCATCTCGATCGTTATCGAAAGAGAAAAAGAGGCGCGAGGACATTCGCGTGGCAGTCTTTCGACATGCGGTGCAAAGTCCTCGCGAGGTTGGGTGGGCGACATCAACACGACAGTCTCTCGACGAGCTGACGAAAGTCGCCCAACGGGGAAAGGAGCGGGATGACAATCTTTGGGCAGTCTTGCACGCGTCTCGATCAGTCATCCCGAGATGAGGAGGAGCGACAGCCAACTTCGAGTATTTCTACGCTCAGAGAAGAGTCGCTCCTCTTTTTCCATGGTCATCTTGTGATCACCAAGGGAAAAGAGGCGCGAGGACAGCAGCGGTGAAGTCTTTCGACATCCGGCACCAAGTCCTCGCGAAGTCAGGTGGGTGACACACGTAGTAAAGTCTTTCGACGATTCACGCCGAGTCGCCCAACAGGAATCGGTAGCGACACTCTGGGTGCAGTCATTCAACGTTTGCACTGTAGTCGCCACCGAAGAGAGAAGGAAGGGGACGTACGTACCATAGGCTTGCGCCACGCGGGCAGTAGTCGCCTTCCAAATTGCAGGGGTGACGGCATACTCCAAGTCTTGCAACAGTACGCGAGCAGTCGCCCCTTTTCCCATCTCGATCATCATCGAAAGAGGAAAAGAGGCGCGAGGACAGAGGACCGACAGTCTTTCGACGTTGTATCTTCAGTCCTCGCGAGGTTTGGGTGGGCGACAAAGCCAGATTAGTCTTTTGACGCGTCAGCGAAAGTCACCCAACAGGTGAAAGGAACGGGATGACGGTTGGACGACAGTCTTTCGACGTCGGCATTTGAGTCATCCCAAGATGAGGAGGAGTGACAAACGCGGCACAGTATTACTACAGTCGCTGATGAGTCACTCCTCTTTTTCCGCGGTTATCTTGTGATCACCAAGGGAAAAGAGGCGCGAGGACATCAGCGGCAAAGGTCTTTCGACAACCACCCCTAAGTCCTCGCGAAGTTACATGAGCGACAACGTGGCTGGAGTCTTTCGACGCAATGGATTGAGTCGCTCAACAGGTATCGGTAGTGACAACCCTTTACGAGTCAGGGACACCTTTCGTGTAGTCGCTACCGAAGAGAGAAGGAAGGCGACGCCGTAACTCCAGGCTTGCTCCGGATGGGCTACAGTCGCCTTCCAAATTGCAGGGGTGACGATTTTCCTATAGGCCAACGGCCGTCCGGAGTGTAGTCATCCCTTTTTCCATCTCGATCTCTTGATCGGAAGGGAAAAAAGGAGCCCTGTGCACATGAGTCATGGCGCAGAGCATGCTGGTTGGTAGATGAAAGGTGCTACTCCGCGCGGTAGGTGGGGCTCATGCCCGCGGCCTGGTGCTGGGGCCGGCCGGAGAGGCCGATGGCCACGCGCCACTCCCAGAAGACGTGGACGAGCAACTGCTGGCCGAGCCAGCGCAGGCCCCGCTGGTGGGCCCGGCCCTTCAGGCCCTTGATGAGCTTGCCGAGCACCGGGTCCTTGACGACCACGGTCTCCTCCTCGTCCTCCTCCTCGTCGTCCTCGCTCTTCTCGTCCTCCTCCTCGTCGTCCTTGGCGTCCATGCCGGCCAGCTTGCGCAGGCTTTGCACGTGGTCGCCGAGCTTGAGGTAGTCCGTGGGGGCGAAGTCGTAGGCGCAGTTCACGACCTTGGTCGCGTACTCCGTGGGCATGATCACCGCGGTCACGCCGAGCTTCAGCGCCTCCTCCTGGCGCTCGCGGAGGAGCTTCCAGAGCTCGTACGCCTTGCGGCAGTCGAGCTTGAAGCGCCACGGGCTGTCCGGGAGCTTGACCGTCGCGACCGTGAACTGGTACACGGCCTGCTTCAGGTCCGGGGACCAGTTGGAGGCCTTGCCCTTCACGCGGCGCGCGCGCGAGCCATCCGGGAACTGGTGGTACCCGGCGAAGGCCTTGAGGTGCCCTGCGTCCTTGAACGACCGGATGTCCGAGATCTGCCGGATGAAGCGGGCGGCGGTGATGTGCCCGATGCCGGGGATCTTGGAGAAGACCTGCTCGTACAGGAAGTGTCCGGGCACGGCCTCGAACTTTTTCGTGCCGGGGACCCGCACCTTGCCGGGCTCGAGCAGCTTCTTGATCTTCTTCGCCTGCTCCTTCATGCGCCGGATCGCGGTGGCGGACGTGGGGTCCGAGTCCATGAGCACCTGCACGAAGATCTTCATGCCCTCCTTGCTCGCGAGGTTGGGGATCGCATCCCCGAACTTCTGGCCGACCAGGGCCTTGAAGTCCTTGATGTCCGTCTCGCTGATGTCCCCGCCGAGCATGTCGCGCACGGCCATGTCCAACACCTCGTTGTACACGGCCTTGTCGTCCAGGGCCTTGGCGAGCGTCTGCCTCTGCTTGGCGATCACGATGAACGCCATGTCACGGTACGCGGCCATGAGCCCGAGGAGCGCGCGCTGGTAGGACTTCTGCATCCTCCGGTACGCGCGGTACTCGTAGCCGATCTGGAGGACCGACACGTCTCGGTTCTCCGTGGCGTAGAATCGCCCGGGCTCGTGCTCGCCGAGGAGGAGGAGGGCCATGGCCCGCGCCTTGCGCTGGGTCAGCTCCTCGCTCGTCTCGTCGCCGTGGGCCCGCTCCATCTTGACCTCGGCGCTGTACTGCGCGCAGATCTTGGCCACGTCCTCCCTTCCGAGCTGGAAGTTCGGGACGCGGAAGACCTGGGCGCCGAACGCGGTCGCGGCCAGGGCCACGCGGTCGCCCGCGCCGCCCATCTCCATGAACACCCGGTCGCCGGGCTTGAGCGTCGCGACGAACGCGAGCTTGTCCTTCTTCTTGGCATTGGCCTTGGGCACGCGGAGCATGTCCTTGCCGATCCGGAAGCGGAGCACCTCGGTTGAGGTCTTGCCGTCCAGCTCGCTGACCTTGTTGATGATGACGAACGTAGTGCCCTTGGGCGCGTGGCTGATCGAGCATTCCATGACTCACCTCATGTCTGTGACAGGTACCCCGAGGGAATCCCGGGGCATTCGCTTGAGGCATGTGCCAAAGCGAAGCAGTAGGTAACCAAAAAGCAGTGTATCTGTCAAGAGGAGGGGGCAAATAAAAAACGCCTTGTTGAGGCGCGGGATAGAGGGAGGACATTCCGCGGACAGTCTTTCGACGGTTGCTCTGAAGTCCTCGCGAAGGTTAGATAGGCGACGTTCGCTGATGAGTCTTACGACAACCATCTACGAGTCGCCTACGGAAAAAGGAGCTGGATGACGCCCGTAACCTAGTCTTTCGACAAGTCATGTGCAGTCATCACGAACGAATTGTAGCGACGCGTCCCATTGAGTGTTTCCACAAAGCGAGGCTAGTCGCTCCAAGATTGGAGGAGGGCCGACAGTCAACCTCGAGTCTGGTGACAATCGAGATGTAGTCGCCTTCCAAATTGCGGGGATGACAGCTGACCTAAAGGCTTTGACACCATATACACAGTCACCCCTTTTCCCGTTTTGATAGCCATCAAAAGAGGAAAAGAGGCGCGAGGACATACAGTTCGCAGTCTTTCGACAGCGTCTTGAGAGTCCTCGCGAGGTTAGATAGGCGACGCTCGCTAATGAGTCTTGTGACAACCAGGTATGAGTCGCCTATGGAGAAAGGAGCTGGATGACGTGGAAACGAGAGTCTTGCGACAGACACGGTTCAGTCATCCCGAGATGAGGAGGGGCGACGCAATCGATGCAGCCTTAGGCACACGGACCTAAGTAGCTCCTCTTTTTCCGCGGTCATCTTGCGATCACCAGAGGGAAAGAGGCGCGAGGACAGGTGAAGGCTAGTCTTTCGACAGCTCTTTTTGAGTCCTCGCGAAGGTGACGGGCGACGTAGACGTATCAGTCAGATGACGTTTTCTAATTAGTCGCCCAAAGGGGATCGGGATGACGTTTTGGCTGTAGTCTTATGACGACGGACCTTCAGTCATCCCGAGTGGGCAAAGCTCAACACGGTCAGGGGGTTCTGTCAAGCGTTTTGCCTATCCCATGATCGTCTCGTACACTGTGCTCAAATATGATTGCTTCTCTTCGTGGCATGGTGCTGGATGTTGGCGCGACTTTTTTTGTACTGGAAGTCGCAGGAGTTGGTTATAAAGTCATTGCGCCTCCATCGATTTTGTCGTCTGTGCATGTGGGGAAGGAGGCGTTTGTGTATATTCATGATCACATCCGCGAAGATCTTCACGATCTCTACGGCTTTCTCGCGGCGGACGATCAGGTGCTTTTTCAACGTCTCTTGAACGTGGATGGTGTGGGGCCAAAAGTCGCGATGGCTGTGCTGTCCATCGGCCCGGCGGATATTGTGCGCAAGGCCATCATGTCTGGAGATTTGGAGGGTATGACAAGCGTACCAGGCGTGGGGAAGAAAACCGCACAGAAAATCATTCTCGAACTCAAAGGCCAGCTCGTTGAGTCTGCAGAGGCAAGCGGGGAGGACGCGGAGGTGATCCAGGCCTTGCAAGCTCTTGGCTATCCGCTTGCACATGCGAGGGATGCGGTGAAAATGCTTGCCGTCACGACAAAGGGAACATCAGATCGTGTACGAGAGGCACTGAAGATTTTGGGGAAGAAATAAAAAAAATCAGCCGTGACAAGGGTCACGACTGGGTTCAGGTTGGTCAGCGGATCACGATGGGCTCTGCGAGCTCGTACTCGTATCCGGTGATGGGTCGGCCGTTCGGGTACTGGATGGTGGTGTACGGCGCCATGCCGTGGTTGAAACGGTTGGCGTTGAACGCTTCGGCGCTCGTGAAGGGGCGCCGCGTGCCGTTTTCGATCACGTACACGTTTTGCCACCAGTTCGGGCTTCCGCTCGAGTAGTTCACGACCGTGCCGTCCGGGTGCACGGGCGTGGTCACGGGCGTGCCCGTGGTGTAGTTCGCGAAGAATCCGTCCGGCACGTTGATCACCCGGTTCTGCCACCAGTAGCCGTACAGCGCAAAGGCCAGCGCATCGGTCGTGATCCAGTGGAGCACGTTCGGCCGGGTCACGGCGTAGAACTTGGGGTCCGCAGTGATCCTCACGAGGAAGGTGCCGGGCCGGAAGGTCACGTAGCCGCCGATCTGGACCGAGCGCAGGCTCTCGAAGTCCACCCTGCGCACGTGCCTCGTGGTCATGTACCACGACAGGAGCGTCTGCTCTGCCAGGAACGTCCAGTTCCCGGGGAACGCGTACCGCTTGTGGTCGCGCGCGATGTAGTAGAACCCTTCCCGGTTGCCGAACCCGTTGGGCTCCCAGTGCGCGCTCACCACTTCGCCGGGCACAAAGGTCTCGGCGTCCGCGGGCAGGAGTCCGGAGTCGTGCGACTCGATCCGCGTGTCTGGGGCGCCCGAGTCCGTGTCTGCGCCCGTGTCACGGGGCAAGGCTCCGGAGTCTCTGACCGCCACGCCAGAGTCCTGGTGCACGGGCTGTCCGACGTCCGCGGGCGGTAGTCCGGAGTCGCGCGGTCGTACGTTGGGCTCGGACGTGGGCGGCATCTGGGACACCAGGCAGGAACTGAGGGATGCGAGAGCGAGCATGCTAACGATCTTGTGGTGCATGTTGCCTCTTTCTACTCACCTTGAGTAAGGAGTTTTTACTACAAATAAGCGGTTCTGTCAACCGCTTGACCCGCGTTTTGTCCTCTGTCACTGTGTGTTCGCAAGGAGGCCGCCATGGCTTTGGTGTTGAATCGCCTGGAACCCGGGGCAGAGGTAGAGGTCGTGGATCCCACACGCGTGCGCTTTCGCGATGCGTCCGGGTGGACGTCCGTGCCGCTTCTGCGCGACGTGCTGGCCGAAGGCGATGCCTTTGCGCACGACCTGCGGACGTACACGGAAAAAGACGCGCGCATCTCGTTCGTGGGACATGCGGCGGATCTGCGCGTGCAATCTCGCGGCAACTGGCGCTTTTTCCATCCACTCGTGGAGTTGACCTGGCGCCACACGGATGACGACGGCAAACCCATGCGCTTCTGCGGGCGCATGTTCATGCCCAAGGACATCCTGTCCGCCCTTTCTCACATCCTCACAGGCGTGGAGCTACTCGACGATGATCCACGACTGACCTTCTGGAAGCGCATGCGCCTGCTTCGAATCAAGATCGGTGCGTAGTGCGCTTATTTTATTTCTTCAGCCATTCCCGCGTGATCCATTTTTTGACTAGCGCCTCTTCCACGTCGATCTCCATGGTTTTCGCGATCACGAGCGCAATACCGAGCACGTCTGCGAGTTCTTTGGATAGTTCGCGCTTGGATTCTTCTTCTGGCAGATATTTTTCTGGGCGACAGCGCTTGGCATGCACGAGATAAGATTGGACGAATTCGCCAAGCTCTTCAGATAGCTTCATGACAAGGTAGTCGTTGGTTTGTTCGATGTTGTCGCGTTTGAGGTTGTTGAGAAAGACTGTAGCGGCCTGGTCTTGTAGTTCTGTGAGTTGCATAGGGTTAGGAAAACGATTTTTCAAACAGGGTTCCATCTGGAAGATCTTGGATTGTTTGAGACACGGATTTCATTTCGAGAAATACAATGGCAAAATCATGATCAGCTGTGGGACAGCAAAGATGAAAGGCGAATTGATATCCTTTTGCTGGAAAGAGTTGCGTCTGTAACAAAACCGTAAGGTCGTCTGTTAACGCTTGAAAGTCGCTAGCTCCAGGAAATACAGGGACGTAATAATCGCCGATTACCTGTTCATCAAAGGCTTGCCCTGCGCGTTGTTTTTCCACTTCCTCGATGAAACGCTGTTTAAGATCCTCAGGTGGTTTGAGAAGAAAGAACGTGTATTTTACAAAGGTCCTGGATGTACTTGTTGGCTTGTAGCCTGTGAGTGGTTTGAAAAAATAGGGGTGATAGGAAACGCCACTCAGTACAACCGGCTCCACGATGGGACCAAACTCTTGCGTGTGATGTGTGTCAAAATGCGATTGTTGAAAGAGCTCAGCAAGATAGGTCTGCGATTGTTGAGTAAAGTGAGACATGGTCATAGATCGACGCTCTGGATGCGGGGTTTTTGCAGGTTGGGGTTGAAACATCTTTCGCTTATTCGAGACATTGAGCACAAACAGCGTGATGACCAGCACAAAGAGTCCGCAAAGGAGAAGGACAAAAGGCCAAGAGAGTGACATAGGATTGTTGAAACAAGTGTATCACATCCTAGAAGGATCCAGGTAATCTAAAGGTAGGTGGTGGATAGTTTTGAGGATGTGCTATCTTATAGAGATCGTATGACCCTCACGGAGATTCAAAACGAACACGATTGGGATGCATTTGTTTCTGCGCAAAAGTTCGCCCAGTTTACCCAGTCATGGGCCTGGGGCGAGTTTCAGCGCGGCCAAGGAAAAGAGGTGAGGCGTCTGGGGATGCGAGACATTGTTGCCGCACAATTCATCCGTCAGCCGGGGCGTTTTGGCGTGGGGTATTGGTTTGCGTCACGTGGTCCGGTGTTTGCGACGGAGACGGTCGAGGAGCAAAAGGAGGGACTGTCGAAGATGCTTCTACAAGCTCAGCATGACGGCCGTTTGAAAGGTCGCGCGTTGTTCGTACGCATGGAGCCGGTGATGGTCGGTCGGGCTGACCTGTCAGGTATGGGTCTCATCCGCACGCATGCATTCAATCCTGCGACCACGCTTGTCCTTGACCTTCAGCGAACAGAAGAGGAGTTGCTCGCGGACATGCATCCGAAAACGCGGTACAACATTCGCGTGGCAGAAAAGCACGGGGTCACGGTTCGCGAAGGCGTTGGTGAGGAGGATCTCGCGTGCTTTTTAGATTTGATGGATGAGACAGCTAAGCGTGATGGATTTCGGCCGCTTTCACGCAACTATCTCGCAGAAACGTATCGTGTGCTCGCAAAGACAGGGCTTTGTCGTTTGCGGCTTGCGGAGTTTCAAGGAAAAGTCCTTGCCGCAAATATGGAAATGGCATTTGGCGACACTGCGACATATCTCCACGGCGCTTCTTCGTCAGCGCATCGCAATGTGATGGCGCCGTATGCACTTCAATGGGAAGCGATTCGTGCGGCGAGGATCGAAGGCCGACATTTTTATGATTTTTGGGGATGTAATCCAGAGGACGAGGAAGACCCGTATTTCAAACCGCGATGGCAAGGCATCACGCGTTTCAAGCGCGGTTGGGGAGGCTTGCTCGTCGATTTTGTAGGAACTTGGGATTTGCCACGATGGGAATGGGCATATCGGAAGCTGTTCCCCAAGCATTGACTTTTTCGAGTAGCCTGTTATTCTGTTCCAGCGAAAGGGGACTGGTGTATGCACATCGAGTTTTGTCAGTTGCACGGGTCAATCAGACGTGGGCGTGGCTTCGGCGACGCGTACAGCTGGGTCGAAGAGGACATGGGGAGGCTCCTCACCGAGCTGAAGCAGGCTGGGACAGATGAGGTTGTGCCGCCTGTCACGATCACTTCTGGGGAGATCCGGAGAAAGATCGACGCCGGGACCGTCGTGATCCTCGCTTGCGATGCAGATAACGGCGATCGCGTCGTGGGCATGGCATCGCTCATCCCGCTCTGGAAGCTGTCCGGGGACAAGGGGACGATCGAGGACGTGGTCGTGGACAAGGAGTGCCGCGGTTACGGAATCGCGCGGAAGCTGATGGAGATCCTCCACCGTCACGCGAAGCGGCTCCGTCTGACCGCGCTTGAGCTGACCTCCAACCCCAAGCGTGTGGAGGCCAACAAGCTCTACCAGTCCATGGGGTACGTGCTCCGCGAGACGAACATGTACCTTCTGAAGCTGTAGACGCACTCTGCGTCTCTTTTTTGTAAAAAAATCGACCCCTTAGAGAGTCGGGGCCGGGGGAGGAGTGTTGTTCTCCATGCGGAAGTGCAGGCCGTATTGGCCAAGCGCGTGCTTGACCTCGAGAAGCTCCTTTTCCTCCATGCCCGGGAGGTTGAGGAACTCGTCCTCTGTGAGGACAAAGACCTGGCCGACCATCGCGAGCCCTGCCTCGTCGAGCTGGAAGTGCGTTGTGCGGCTGAGCAAGAGCTCGGACACAGGCAGGTTTAGGATGAAGCTTCCCGGGCCGCTGTCGTGGAGCGGGCTCTGGATCGCCTGGATCGCGAGCTCCTGTGCGATCTGCTCCACAGGCATGGCGAGCATGCGCAACATGGGAGCGTGGCGCGACTGGCGGAGTTTCTCCAGAGCGCGTTCGTGCGTAGGCGTAACCTCACGTCCTTCCGTGGGCCACGGCTCCTGCAGGAACAGTTCGCGCAGTAGGAGACCGTGCACACCGAGATCGTCAAGCGCGTTGTCGACAGCTCTGCGCACCATGTGCGTGATGGGGAGCTGTTGGCGCTTGAGCGCCTCCCGGGTCAGGCGCATCTTGAAGCGCGTGGACGCGTCATACGGGTCTTGCGGTGTGGACTCTTTTCCCGTGGCAACCGCTTCGAGAAGGGTGTGCCAGCAGGCGCTCACATTCGTAGACGCGAGCGGACAGAGCTGGAACGTGCGTCCGAGCAGGTGACCGTACGGGTCCGCGAGCCACTCGGCCATGGCTCTTTCAAGCGGGCGAGTGAACTTGAGCACCTCGTGGATCTCCGTGATGCGCTGGATCTGGAGCCATTGCCCCACCCGACGCCACACGTCCGCGGAAATCTCCCCCATGTTCCGGCTGGTTTGGTAGTATCTCGGCTCCATGGCCGCGTACCAGGCAAACGCCACGGGATACATGGAGAGGAGTCGCGCGTGTGCCTCTTGCCGCTTTGGCGATCGTGAAGACTCGGGAATCTGCGCGCGCCTGCGATCGCGACGGATGGTGTTGGGCGTCACCGAGAGCAGGCTCGCCATCTCAGCGTTGTTGAATCCAATTCGCGCAAGCAACTGGATGCGGAGTACGCGGTTACGATGCGCTTCTACCAGATCCGTACGCATGGAACAGGCTCCTTGCCTCACGTGGATGTGCGAGAGCGACCATAGTTCAACAGGAATCGCATAAGCCGTCAATCCGTGTTTGATAAAAAAAGACTGACCGCACAGGTCAGGGAAAAGAGGGCTCTTGGGCGTGGTCGCCCGGATAGATGAGGCCGAGGCCTACGCCGTTGAAGCGAAAGCTGATCTGCTCGTTCTTGTGGGCAAGCGGTTCACCAGTAGGCACAAATCGGTAGGTCGATTCCGAGAGAAGTGCTGGTGCCAAGCCGTCTTGCTCGGATTTGCGCAGGAGCTCCCGGAACACCATGAGCACCGAACCGTCCTCGCATCGAGCAACCGATTGCATGGAGCCATCGTACCGGTGCGTCCCATCGTCGAAACGGACACGAGCAAAGTCCTTTTTGTTGCGGATGGCGAAGTGGGCGATCGCGGCAATCACCGCGTCCCAGCTGAGAGGATTGCCAGCTTTAGATGACAACACGTCTACTCCTGACCGCGGCAGTACCAAAAAACTACCGTGAAAGCCATGGTAACAGAGAAGGAGGATCCGTCAAGCACCAGGCGCATGGACGGGACGTTGATCTTTCTTTATTCTTTCTTGCATGGAAAACGTCGATATTCTCAAACCACCCACCTTTGAAAAGTCCGGGATCATCAAAACACGCGCACAAGCCAATGCGGACGGGGATTGGATTGGGGTGTTCAATCTATGGATTGTCCAGCGATCTCCCATGCCAGCGATTGTCATGCAAATTCGTAGCCAAACGTCGACTTGGGCGCCCGGTAAGCTCGATCTTTCTGCTGGCGGGCACCTTTCAGCGGGTGAGGAGCCGCTGGATGGCATTCGAGAGGTGCGTGAAGAGCTGGGATGTGACTACTCGCCAGAATCGCTATACTCACTTGGTCGTCGACTGAATGTTGGTTCGAATATTCGGGGGGCGTTCGTTCATATTGTGAGCCATGTCTTTATGGTCGAGGACAATCGTCCGCTTGATGCGTATACGCTCGATCCAGGTGAAGTGTCTGGAATATGCACATGCGGCATTACGGATATTATCCGTGCGTACGAAGACCCAACCTATTCTTTCACGGCCACAGGTCTCACCGCAGAAAAGCAGACGCTATCCCTGACTGTCACAGAAGATTCCTTCCCCTACAACTGGGATCGCTACATGTACAAAGCCGCCCTCCTCGCAGACCGATTTTTAAAAGGGGAGCGGCCGCTCATGATTTGAGGGAACAAAAACAAAAACTCCGCCTTTATGACGGAGTTTTTGTTATGGTGGACCCTGCCGGGCTCGAACCGGCCACCCCTGCCTTGCAAAGGCAGTGCTCTACCAAATGAGCTAAGGGCCCGTGGTGGTTGTGTAACCTGTAACGCGTAACTCGTAGCGCATGATACGGGATGCACGCGTCCGCAGGTTATCAAACTCTTTGGATTTGATCAACAGCCCTTGTCAGGAAGGCACTTTTTTGTTTATGCTATAGCCGCATAGGAAAACGCGCGGTGCGTTGGCTGTGCAAGGAGCTTCCGTGGAACCTATCGTGCTCAATCCCGAAGGCAGAAGGTATCGCGATCGTCAGGTGTACGATGCGAGCAAGCCGATCGGGGCATCGAGACTCGCCTGGATTCTCAGGGCGCTCAAGACCTGCGCGCTCGAAGCACTGGAGGGCGGGAGGCTGGTGATGCGTTTCCGCCCCAAGGAGGGCATGTCGTCGTCTCTGCCTGCCCTGAGCCTGCCGATCTCGGCGCTTCAGGTGCTGTTTCGGGATTCGGGAGGGCGGGGGATGCTTGTGCCGCTGTTGAGTGCAGAGTCTGTGGGCACGGCTGTGCTCTTGCGGATAAACTTGAACAACAGCCTGCGGAAGTTCTTTCGCAGAACGTCGCTCGTCACCATTGAGGTCGGGCCTTCTTCGAGCGATCTGGCTCGCTCTGACCGCCCTCGGATGTTCAGAGTCCCATCGCCTGGGTAGTCTCGTTCTTCCCGTCCCGCGCACTCTCGCTGAGGCCGGGATTTTTTATTTTGCGGGATTCAGCGCTGGCTTACCACTCAACACCGCAAGGATATTCTCTGCGGCAATACGCGACATGGCTTGGCGCGATTCAATGGTGCCGCTTGCAATGTGCGGGGTCAGAATTACATTTGAAAACGATTTGAGTGCGAGCTTGTCTGTCAGATCACAGTCAATCGCCGGCTCGCATTCAAACACATCAATACCTGCACCAGCAATGCGTTTTGTTTTGAGAGCACGAAGCAACGCCTTTTCATCTACCACAGGACCTCGCGCTGTGTTGATGAGGAACGCTGTTTTCTTCATGAGGCTAAATTGCTCCGTGGAAATTAGGTGATGCGTAGATGGAAGAAGGGGGACATGCAGAGAAACATAATCCGAAACTCGCAGAAGCTCATCCAAGGGCAAACGCTCTGCATGAAAGCGTGTTTTCATGTCTGTGTTTGGGCGGATGTCTGCGTACACGCACTTCATGCCAAAGCCTGCGACTGCGCGTTGAAGCACAGAACAACCAATGCGACCGGCTCCGACTACGCCAAGCGTTTTGCCGTAGACATCTGTGCCAAGAAAAAGCATGGGATTCCAGCCATCGTATTGTCCTGATTTTGCGAAGGCGTCTGCTTCTGTGATGCGATGCGCTAACGCCAGGATCAGCGCGAACGTGTGTTCTGCCACAGCCTCACAGGTCTCCTCGCTTGGGGTATTTGTAACGGTTATTCCGCGTTTCTTCGCGGCGGGTAGATCGATATTATCAAAGCCCACCGCATAATTCGCGACCACCTTGAGTTGCGGTCCTGCGGCGGCAAACACCTCATCGTCCATGTGCTCCGTCAGAAGCGAAAGGATCGCATCTGCGCCTTTCACGCTTTTGAGAAGCTCGTCACGAGGGATGATCTTCTCCCCAGTATATTGGCGAATGTCGTAGTTCGCCTGTTTCAATAAAAGAATCCCTGCGTCTGGAATAGGTCTGGTGATGAAAACAATGGGCATATTATTTTGCGTGCTTGAGCACACGATGTGCTTCCCATTTGAAAAGGGGAAGCAGAAAATTGACCGAAAGAAGGAGAAGAACGAGTTTTGGGATGGCTTGCGATTCTGGGAAAAACTTATTCGCAATGTACAAAGCGAGCGTATAATTGTTGTAGAGTATGCAAAGTGCCACAGTCACGCGTTCTTTTGGTGTGCGCCATGGGGTGAGGCGATAGGATACAGCAACGAGTGTGAGGAGCCATCCCATGGCAAGAAGCAAGATTACAAAATCTCGGCCAGCGATGTTTGCAATGGAAGTGCTTGCTGAAGCGGCAATGAGTGTGGCAATAAGCACGATCAAAAAACCAAGAGAGGTGCGCTGAATGGCTGTGTCATGGTTGATGATGTTTTTTCGCGCAAAGCGACGGATCAGCATGGCAACGGCAAAGGGGAGGACAATGGTCTGAACCAATGACAGGAACATGGAGACAACCGGAAGATCCACGCTCGTACCAATGGCGATGTTGATGACAAGGGGGATCACGAACGGGGCCACGAGCGATACGGCTGTGGTCATGAGAAGTGCGAGCGCGGAAATCCCACCCAAAAACTCCGCGACAAGCGCAATGCTCATGCCGATTGGCATGGCGCCAAAGATAAGAAGCGCAAGCCCCCACTCACGATCAATCAACGAAAAGGGGACAAACAGCGCTAAAGGAAGAACAATGAGCTTGAATCCCGCACCAAGAACCAGCATGCGCCAGTCTTTGGCATAGGTGACGATCGTTTCGAACGAGAGGCGTAACGAAGAAGTGAAAAACACGACCATGAGCATGGGCGTGGTGTACGGGGTGAGCCAGCGAAAAGCATTCGGAACCGTAAAACCGCACAAGATCGCCATCAAAATGAGGACGATCTGATTATTGGCTTTGAAAAAATGAACGAGCGAACGAGAGGTCATAAAACCAGCTGTCTGATCTCAACTTTTTGCAGAGCCGCCTTGGTCGGTGGTTTTTTGAGAATGCCAGCCTTTGCTCCCATGTGGCTGACCACGCTCGTGGCATTGAGCATGGCTGTACGCAGACAATCTTCTACGGGCAGGCCAAGTGCGAGTCCTGCAACAAACGCGCTTCCAAAGGCATCGCCTGCGCCGGTTGCATTCACGCGCGTGGTTTTGAGCGCTGGCGCATACCATGTTTGCCCGCCGCTATGCACGTACGCGCCTTGCTGTCCGTCCGTGATCACAAGCGCGCGCGATGGGTAGTGCTCAAGATGCGCAATCATGGCTTTGAGATCGCGCTTTGGTTGTTCTGAAAGTAAACACGCCTCTTCACGGTTGAGAATCAACACGGCAACATGTTTGAGAAAAGGTTCGAGTGCTTCTTTCCCTAAGCGAAGTTCCGCGGCTCCCGGATTCCATGCCACGGTGGCGCCCATGGATTTTGCGGCCGCGAACGTTTGCTCAAGCACGTCCATGTTTGCAGAGACATTCGTCAAATAGATCCAGCGCGCAGACAAGGCTTTCCAGGGAATGTCTTGCGCGGATAAATGCTCAGACGCACTGCGATAGGTGAGGATAGAACGATGGCCTGTGCCAGAAAGCAGAATGATGGAGTGCGCAGTCGCATGTTCTTCATCCATTTGTAAATGATGGACATTGATGCCTTCTGCGGATAATTGGTCATGGATATATGCGGCAGAATCATCGCATCCCACACGAGCCACGCAAACCGTGTTCAGGCCAAAACGCGCGAACGTGACAGCCGCGTTCGTTGCACCGCCACCCGTTGAAAATGTCATGTCAGACACGTCGATCTTGCCTCCCATGGGAAAGCAGGCGCTTGTTCCATCTGGTGCATTGGGATTTGGCGTCTCTTCAAACTTTGGACTACGCACAAAAATATCCCGTGTGGCCGCACCAATCGTAAAAATATCAAAGGTCTGCATACCAAAGCCATTGTACCTTGTTCGAAGGCATGGGGCAAAGCACGAAGTTCGATCGCGTATCCTAGAGACGTTGCCCCGGTTTACCTCTTGACAAAATGGAAGAAATATGGCTAAATGGTCCTTCGCTTAGCGATGGAATTGTCATGGGTACAGGTTGGGTTCGTTTCGTGACCGGGAAAGCGCGGCGGGGAGCGCGGTTTTTTGGCCAGGAACAGGGGACTTTTTCTCCGCTTCTCGAAGGGTTCGAGGCGCGGAGGTGAGAGTGACTCACCTCGGAAGGAGCATGGTCATGGGAAAGTACACGATGTGTCTGGCGCTTTGTCTGTTCGGCTCCGCCTGCATGTTCGAGCAGGACACCTGGTACGGGGGCAACCCGCCCTCGGACCACGACACGGGTGCCGTCCAGGACGGCGGCCCGGTGAACGACGGCGCGGTCCAGTCGGACTCGCGCGTCGCGGACGCCGGGACCCCGGACGCGGCCGACGTGGCCGTGTCGCAGGACTCGATCTCGGTGGTGGTGCCGGACGCGAACCTCGCGGACAGCGCCCCCACGGCCGACGCCCAGGACAGCACGTCCGAGGCGGCGGTGACGGACAGCGGCACCACGGACACCAGGACGGACAGCGGGACCTCGGACGCGGCCGACGCGAACCTCGCGGACGTCCTGCGTCGCCGGCCCCAGATCCAGGTCCGCATGGCCGCGACCCCGGCCTCGTCGACCGCGGTCAAGCATGCGCAGAACGTCCAGAGCCTGGGCGTCACCTACGTGTGCGACCCGCGCGAGGACGTGACGCTCGCGGCCATCACCCACACGGGCGTGGGCGACACCACGGGCACCTTCTTGCGGAGCGCCTTCGACGATGTGAGCACCATGTGCGTGCTCGTCCAGACGTTCCCGCTCGCCGGGCCGACCTACTTCGCGCGCGGCGCGGCGCCGAACGCCGCGGGCAGGTTCACGCTCGTGCCGAGCATGCCGCTCGTGTGCGTGCACGGCACCTCCCGCACCTTCACGGTGCTCTGCAACGCCGCGCCCACCAGCGTGACCCGCTCCGAGGGCAACCGCTACGCCATCGGCCTCACGCCGGACGGCGTGGACGCCCGCGACAGCACGGGCGCGTCCGCGGACGTGGTCGTGAGCGACGACCTCCAGCGCCAGGCCACGGACCGGGGCAACCCCTCGGTCTTCGTCCGGGTCATGGACCACGGCACGCTCATGGTCATGCCGCCGGTCTCGGGCAACCAGATCGCGCGGCAGATCATGACCTCCGACGGCTCGTACCACGCGATGACGGAGCTTCGGCTCTGCGCGGAGCACGAGAACATGAACGTCTGGGGCACGGGCCTGACCTCCACGGAGGACGGCGCCAGCTTCCAGAACGTCGGCGTGTTCCAGGGGAGCTTCCTCCAGGGCTACGCCAGCTTCCCGAACACGCTCCGCCCCGCGGCGAACGTCTCCTTCACGGAGCCGGTCGTCGTGACGCGCGGCACGTGCACCACCCTGCGCCTCGCGGGCAGGATGGCGCCGGTCATCTCCTCGTCCGCGGCGGGCAACCGCTGGGACGGCGTCCCGCGCTCCGGGAAGCTCGTGAACCTCGGGCTGAACGCGAGCACGGCCCGCTACGCCATCCAGGCGTTCGGGGCGACCTCTCGTGACCAGGTGTTTGCCCCGGCGAGCAGTGGCCTGCCCTTCGTGGGCGTGAGCCACGTGGTGCGCCGGTCCTACCCGGCCATCACGCCCCGCCGCCTCGCCTCGAACACGCTCGTCGCGGGCGTGGACCAGGACTTCGCGGTGTTCCACGAGGCGGGCGTCAACGGCCCGGTCGCGCGTAAGCGCCGGAGCTTCGACATGGCGTTCACGAACACGCCCGGGCACTCCTTCACCCTCAGCGACTTCGGCCTCCGTCGCGGTTCGCAGGAGATCCCGAGGAGCGAGTACCGCGTGTTCACCGAGAACACCGGGCTCAACCTGAACCCCGGCGCGTACACGGTCTCGAGCTCCGTCCGGAACGTGAGCGTGGTCGTGGCGTTCTCGGGCGAGGAGAACATCTCCACCGCCGGGAACGACTACACGTTGCACGCCACCCTCACCGGCACGGTGCTGGAGGGCGAGTCCATCGCCACGACCTTCACGAGGCGCACGCACGAGGTCCCGATCCAGGAGACGGCCTTCGTCTCCGTGCGCACGGAGTCCTCGTACGAGGACGGCGTGTTCTACATCGGCCCGGTCATGGACCTCGGCTCCGGCGTCCGGCTCTACTCCCCGGGCCTCGTGAGCGATCTGTCCGAGACCCCGCACTCGCCCAACCCGCGCGTGCAGGGCGGCTCCCGCGACTGGTTCGGGGAGACCGGCGTCCAGGACCTCACCTACGTCTGGACCCGCTCCCGCTGAGCCCCAAACCCCCGTTTCGCTTCTCGCGACACGGGGCTTTTTCTTTTTTTGGTTCGTTGCATGTGTTACCCTCTTTTTGTATGCGCCATTTCTTTCGAGGCTTTTTGTTTATCGCGATCTGTCTTTTTGCCTTTCCTGTACTTGCCGCAGAGCAGATCCAAGACTTTTCCGTGCAAGCAACGCTTTCGTATGACCGAGTGCTCTCTATTACGGAAACCATTCGGTATTCTTTTGATGACGCAGAGCGACACGGTATCTATCGGATGATTCCCGAGGTGTATGCTCGCAACGGTGCGCGTTACAAACTCAATCTCAAGATTTCGGATGTTAAAATGGATGGCTATGCGATTCCGTGGGCTGTGACGCATGAGGGGAATGATCTCAAGTTGAAGATTGGAGATCCAGAAAAGACCATGACTGGTTCGCATGTCTTTTTGTTCACGTATACGACGGCAAAAGCCATCAATGATTTTGCGGATAGCCGTGAGCTGTATTGGAATGTAAACGGGAATGGATGGGATGTTCCTTCTTTGAAAACGTTATTTACGCTGAGCGGTCCAGCGGCGCCAGACAAGGTTGTCTGTTATGCCGGCTACTTTGGGAGTACGGAAAGCGAGTGCGTCATCAAACAAGCAGGATCAACCGTCACGATCAGTGCATCACGGGCGCTTGGGCCTTCCGAGGGGCTGACCTTTGTGATTGCGTATCCGCTTTCTGCTCTGCGTGAGCTGACGACAGAAGAAAAACTCAAGCAATTCTTCTTGGATAATGTCTGGGCTATCCTTCCGTTGCTAACAGCTTTTGTGATGTTGCTTGTGTGGCGCAAGTGGGGGAAAGAGCCAGTGGGTCGTGGAACAGTTGTCGCGCAATATGAAGAGCCGCGAAAACTCCCACCTGCGCTCATGGCAGGGCTTATGGAGCAGACGCTTTCGGGTCGCGCCGTCAGTGCGACGATTCTTGATCTTGCGCGGCGTGGGTATTTGAAAATTCGCTTTGAGGGTGAGCCGCAGAAAAAAGGATGGTTTGCAAAATCGCCGAAGATCACCTTTGTGAAGGTAAAAGAGCCAGATGCCGAGTTGGCCGTGTTTGAGCAAGATGTGTGGAAATCGATTTTCAAGAGTGGAGAAACAGAAGTGAAGCCTGAGGATCTTGTTGGCAAAGCCTATCGAGAGATCGGAAATGCGAAACACAGCGCAGAAAAGGAGCTTCGTGATCGAAAATTCTTTGGCATGACGCCTTCCATTGTCCGTGCGTTGTGGATTGGTGCGGCTGTGGGCATGTTTACGCAAGGGATTGTGCTCGTGGGTGTGTTCGGCGGATTGTATATTGTCGCATCCATTCTTTCCGCGATCGTCATGATCATCATTGGTTGGCAAATGCCGCAGATGACAAAAGAGGGTGCGATCGTGAAAGAGGAATGTGAAGGATTCAAGCTCTTTTTGTCTGTCACAGAAAAGGCGCGTTTGGCATTCACAGATGCGCCCGAACGTCGTCCTGATCAGTTTGCACGTTTTTTGCCCGCGGCTGTGGCATTTGGTGTGGAAGAAAAGTGGGCAGGGCAGTTTGCAGGGCTAGAAATCAAACCACCGTCTTACATGGAAGGGAATTTTGCGGCATGGAACGCCCTTTCTTTTGCGCACTCCATGAGCACCATTCATTCTGCATCTTCTGCATCCATGTACAGCGCACCGTCGTCTGCAGGCCATGGAGGTTCTGGATTTAGCGGCGGTGGTTCTGGCGGAGGGTTTGGTGGCGGCGGAGGAGGAAGTTGGTAAAAAAACAGAGTCCCGAGAGGGGCTCTTTAGATCTTGGGCGTACGCAGAGGTGGCATGGCTGGCGTGCTTGGGGCCAGGGGTGTTTTGCGTGTGCCTGGCGGCTGTTGCCTTCCGGTTGGACGCACGGCAGGGATTCCGCTCGATGGAGGATGCACCGTGGCTCGCCAGAGCGGCTCCTCGTGTTCTTGTTCGTGCGCCCAGCCTTGTTCGCGAGCATACGCTCTGACCGGGCGTAGAAGTCGATCCACGCCTACGGCCCCGAGCAGGCCACAGAGATCACTAGGCTGGAACTCATCGAAGATGCTTTTTGCTTCGATTTGTGCGAGCTGCAGATTTTCCGGCCCTTGCGCCTCGTAGAATAGAGCGATGCCCGCGCGTCTCATGATGCCGCGCGTTCTGTCGCCAGCAGGTCCGCTAGGGATGGCGTCTTCTGCTTCTTTCGTGAACTGCTTTGCCCCAATGTCCTTCAGAACGAGCAGGGCGTCACGCGCACGACAGTTGACCATGGCCACGATCGTTTCGATAGCAATGATGGCCATGATCGATGAACTGCATTCGTGCTTCTGGTTAAAGAGCTTGCGGTAGAGTGTCTCGAGCCCGATGGCGCGGCTCCACGCCGTGAAGCCAATGGTCTCGTAGATCCACTGCGGCTTCATGAGACCCTCACCGATGAAGTACCGGAGCAGGCTGACCGCGGTGGAGGCTTTGAGATCCAGGTAAGTCTGGATGCTCATGTACGGTCTCTTCTGGTTCATGTGATCCCGTACGATGTCCTTTGCGCTCTTGCCAGTTTTTTGGAGGAAGGTGTCCAGGTCGCCGGTCTGCTTGATGGCAGATTCAGGTCCGCCGAGCCAGTTGAGAAGCTGTGCGTACTCCAAAACCCCGAATTCGAGGCACTTGGTGAGCGCAGAACACAGAACGTACTCTTCAGGATGATCTCGGAATGTCGCCTGTTCCATAGCGACCCCCTTTGTCCTTGTTCTCAGGACGTTTCACCGTGTCAAAATCCTACCGTTTTGTCAAGCATTACGCAATAAAAAAAGAGCGGCTTCACGAGGGAAGACCGCTAGGAGGAGGGGAGAGGAGGGGGCTGGGGCGGAGGCGGCACGATGGGCTCGGAGCCGCTCTCCTCGGCAACCACGTCGTCTGGGTCGAGGATTTCCACGTCCCGCGTGGGCGGGGGCTGAGGCACGGACGACTCGTCTCCCTCCGAGGGCTTCTCGGCAGGGGAAGCGGGCTCGACAGGGGGTGTCTCGGGCGGAATGACGACGAGCTCGCGCGAGAGCGCGGGCGGGGTCGGCTCTTCGCCGAGCTTGAACTCCTCTGCCACGACGACGAGCCCGGGCAAGAAGTCCTCGGGGTTGAAGTCCCCGAGGTGCTTATTCGCGGTCCCGAGGAGTTGGACCAGCAAGAGCTTGAGGTCCGTGACCCCCATGTTCTCTTTCGTCGAGATCGTGGCCAGGTTCATGACCCTCTCAAAGTCGGGGTTGGCTCCGAAGACACCCCAGCCTATCGCTTTGATGAGCCGGTCGGCCGGGTTCGGCTCCGCACTCGTCGCGAGGTAGCCCACGAAGAGTATCCCCAAGAACGCAATGGCCTCGGCGCGCTTGGCCTTGATAGCCGTCGGGTCCAGGTCCTTGGTGCTGGGGATCCAGCTCGGGTCGTGCAGAAGCCTCTGCCTGAGGAGATTCTGCAGGAAGCGCGTGGGGACGGCCTTCATGAGCTCGTCCATGCGGAGCAGAGTGAACAGCTCCTCGGGCTTTAGCTGTCCCTCGTCGAACCAAGCGAGGACCATCTCCTCGAAGGTTTCGGCGGGGAACCTCTTCACGAGCGTCAGGGCAAGCTCGAAGGGCATCTTGGTGAATTTGGACAGGATCGCGGCCCTGGAGTCAGCGCTCTCGATCTGGCTGAGGAACAGGGCGAACCCCACCCGGTCCGCACCCACGATGTCCGTGGAGGTGACGACTCCGCACTTCTTCGCGGCCGAGAGCGCGAAGTTTATCCACCGCATGTTCTGCGGCAAGAGCTTGCTCCCGGACGATTCGTCCCGCTCCGACCCCGGCACGCTGATCCGGGACTGCGAGTCTTGTCCATCAGGCCTCTGATCGATGTCGCTCATTTTCGCCCCTTCCGTGCACCTTGGTGTGCGAAAGAATCCTGGCAAACTACAGCAGGAATGTCAAGATGCCTGGGTTGATAGACGCAGGGCAATACGCTATGCTTGCGACGCGCATGGGCAGGTGGCGGAATGGTATACGCACCAGCCTTAGGAGCTGGCGGGCGAAAGCCCTTGAGAGTTCAAGTCTCTCCCTGCCCATGAAAAAACGCTCCGACGTACGTCGGAGCGTTTTTTCGTTGAATAATTACTTTTGCCATTTGAGATCTGATCCAAAACTGATAAGGATCTGATCTGTAGTGTGGCTCAGAAGGGGGTCAATACCTTGACTTTTTGTCCGAAATCAGCCTAACCTTGCATAGGACAAAACGGCAGAAACAGAGGAGAAGGATATGAGCGAAGACGCGTTCAAGAAGTTCGGGTCGTTTGCGGAGCTCGAAGAGCACGCGTGGTCTTTGGGCCTTAGGCAGATTCCACGGCTCAAGGCCCGGCCTCGATCCCTCTTGCAGTGGGCGCTGGCAGTGTTCAGCCTGTCAGGCTGGCGAGCATACGTGGTCTTGCTCGGGACAGTGTCTGTGGCCGCGAGCGTCGGTACACTGCTCGCGCTCTATCTCCCGCGGTTTTCTGGGCGTGATATTCCGCTCATGCTCCTACCGATTGCCTTGAGCGCATTGTTCTGCGGGCCGTTGGCCTGGGCCCTTGATCATCGACGCATCCTGGAAAAGGAGCGCTCTCGTTGCATCTGTAGGATCCAGGAGTATCAACAACGTGTTTGGGATGCACAGCTACTAGATCGCGCACGTCAGGTGTTTGGCCTTTGGCGAAAAGAGTGTCGGAAGTGGCACAAACGCGCCGCCATGGACTATACGCTTATCCAGCGCGTATCAAAGTGTGAGGTTGCTCCGAAGATCGTGGGGGCCGAAACCGCAAAGATGCTGATTCAGCAGGCGGAACAGCGGTTCGAGGGTTACCTTGCGGCGATTACGTCCGAGCGCAACGCACTGCACAGGTTCATGCATGAGTGGGTGCTCGCGCCGTCCGCGGAGCGTGAAGCAGAGATCGTGGCGCGATCGAATCAGCTCGTGGAAGCCATGGACACCCTGCGCAAGGCATGGCTTCCTGCCCAGTCACTTGGGTCTTTGCAGTCGACGGACACACTTGAGCTTTGTGTGACGCTTGAGGAAGCGGCGGCTGTCTATCAAAAAGGCGTGGACTCTTGGACGGAGCACGCACGGAACCTACTCCAGGCCATTCCCGAGCATCCTCCCTGGATCACGCACGAGCAGGGGTCGACCTCGCCCTACCGCGGTGAAGTGACGGGTGTGCGCGTGGCGCTCGTCGATGAGGCTCCTGCGACGGTCGTCGAGGACGACGACCTCGATGGTGACGCTTCTGCGCAAGCCGCATCTACGACCCTCACGCACAACGCAGGATAGTACTCTCGCTCCGACGCAAATCGGAGTATTTTTTTATGCAATAAAGTCACAAAGGGGTCAGGTACCAATAATGTTGCGCTCCTTCACGGCTGGAGGACGGAATATTGCAATAATAAGCTAATAACCTACGTGATGAGAGGGGTGTTTTTTGTATGAGCGGTACCTGACCCCAAATAGAAGCTGATCTTTTGAAACGGGCAAAACAAGCCCCGGTCCTTCACAAGCGTGGTGGCCTCATCAAAGCCCGGTCTCTGACGGATTTTGTGTGATATGTTGGTTAGTGCCATTTTGTACCATCCTGCATTTGTTCGCGATGTAAAGAAGCTCGACAAGAAAATTGTCGAACGCGCGGGAAAAATGGAGAAAGTTTTTCGTGCGAATCCGCTGCACCCTTCTCTGCGTCTCCATCAGCTGAAGGGTAGTCTTCAAGGGCTCTGGTCCATGTCTATTACGGAAAAGATTCGTATCATTTTTTCACGCATGGATAATGGTGACATTGTTTTTTTATCGATCGGACACCACGATATCTATCGTTCATGGTAAAGGGCGCGGCCGGTCGGCCGCGTCTTGACTTGTCCGAGGTTTTTCGTCTAACCTTATGCAGGACAACGCTCGTTTCACGAAGGGAAAGCCATGGACAAAAACAAGAAGCCTCTATTCGAGACGTTCGATCAGATGGAACGATCCTTGCGAGGCCGGTCTCGGATCAAGTCGCGGCCGAGGAGGTTCAAAGAATGGGGGTGGTCGTTTATTCTTGCCAGAGACAGCCTGAACCTTCCAGTACTTTTTGGGAGCTTGATTTTCGGCCTCGCCTTGTTTATCGCCGCCATCCGTCGCTGGCCATACATAGAGATTGGCGTGTTGATGGTACCGCTACTCTTTGCTCCCGTTGTGCTCGTTCCACCGCTTGTCTGGATTCTCGACAAGCGCGGCATCATCAAGCGCGAGCGCGAGAGGACGGCTGAGGTCACCAAGGCACGTCTCGAGCATCAGATGGACCGCGTGGCTCTCGACAAAATGAGGGACGGTCTCCAGAAATGGTCAGAGGATTTTCAAACGTGGCGTACGAGCGTTGGGGGAGAGTATGCGCTCGCTCATCGTCTCGCAGGTGAGGCAACGATTGGTTTGGTGACAGGATTAGACATACCGTACGAGATTCTCGAGCGGGCAGTGCGTCGCTTTGATGAGTATCGGTCAGCGCTCATCGACGAGCAGGAGGCAATCGGGATCCTCCTGGACACTTGGCAAGAGACACCGACAGACGCGCTCGAGCAAGAGATTGTCTCGCGGGTAGACCGTTTCTTCTGCGCACGGCGACGTTTGGATGCGTTTGGCGGTCACTATGGACTTAACCAGCGTTCTGAGGACGTCAAAGCCTCCTTTAGTGATTGCACATCGTTCGCCGACATTGTGGACACCTATCAGTGCAGGATTGATGAGTGGATCCACGGAGCCCAGACGCTTCTTGACGCCATTCCCGAGCATCCTCCCTGGCTCACGCACGAGGAAAAGTTGACCTCACCCTACCGCGGTGAAGTGACGGGTGTGCGCGTGGCGCTCGTCGATGAGGCTCCTGCGACGGTCGTCGAGGACGACGGCCTCGACGGTGACGCTTCTGCGCAAGCCGCATCTACGACTCTCGCGCGCAACGCAGGATAGTACTCTCGCTCCGACGCAAATCGGAGTATTTTTTTTATGCAATAAAGTCACAAAGGGGTCAGGTACTAACAATGTTGCGCTCCTTCGCGGCTGGAGGACGGAATATTGCAACAATAAGCTAATAACCTACGTAATGAGGGACGTTATTATCCACGAGCGGTACCTGACCCCAAAATAGAGCGGTACCTGACCCCAAAATAGATCTCAAAATAAAAATCCGCGGACGAGGGGTCAGCGGGGGAGGGAGAGGACTAGTCCGGGCGGGTGGAGGTCTTGTGGAACGGGCCAGGGAGGTCGTGCGTGAGAGCGCGCCTGCGGAGTTCTGGAGCAAGGTGGCGAGCAAGGCGCTTGACCCAGGCTGTGCGCTTGGTCCATCGGCCGTACTCGTTTGTGCCGGGTTTGCGTAGGAGCGCTTCCATGTAGATCACGGCATGCTGGCAGTGCCTACACATGCGTACGTGAAGGTGCCATGGAAGGTGCGAGGGGTTTTCATCGCCTTGGAGGTCCAAAAACCCTACGCGACAGGAAAGGCATTCCTGCGCAGGGTCTTCTTGCTCCTGGCCATCCTGGATGAAGCAGGTCTGGATGGGGCCGTAGGTGCGGAAGAGCCAGCGCACGCATTCCTTGCATGCGTCTAGGTGCTTCTGCTCGTCGGGCGAGATTTCACCGTCCTTTTGCCCGCTCTTGATCAGCTGAGTGATGCGGAGACGCAACTCGGGGCACTCCATGAGAACCTCCTATTCGTCCCAGCGTGTGGTGCGGATTTGTTTGAGAAGGGAGCGTTCCTTTTTTGCTCCAATCCTGCGCTCTTTGGAACCGCGCGTAGGTTTTGTGGGTACGCGTGGTTTGATAGGCGCGAGTGCCTTGATCACGAGCGAGCGCAGGAGCTTGATAACAGCTTCACGATTTTGCGATTGCGATCTCTGCTCATCTGACGCGAGGACAATAAAGCCCTCTTTGGTCAAACGATGCGCAAGACGTTCCTTGATCAGGCTTTTTTCGCGATCCGTAAATACTTTAGAGGCAGAGACGTTCCAGTGCAACTGGGCTTTGCTCGAAGTCTTGTTGACGTTTTGTCCGCCTGGTCCAGAAGATCGGACAAACTCAATCATCATTTCCGATTCCGGAACCAGTCGTTCAAGCGATGGATTATGATAAAGAGAAACAGAAAAGCTCATGAGATGCCATGAGTATTGTATCGCGCTTTGCTTCTGTTGTCTTGTTGCGTACAATGGCGCGGTATGAAAGAGTCGCCGTCTTTTCACGAACCTCCTCAAATTCCTCCTATGCCTAAAGTGCAAGAGCTTCATGAGCGCGTGCAGGTGAGTTTAGATATTGAGCCGCGCAAAAAGTTTAAGAATTGGGAGGAATATCGTGAGCGATGTTTGGCAGAAAATGAGCGGCTTGATCAAGCAAATGGTAAAGCAAAACGCCTTTGGTTGGCTCTAGACGGCCGTGTGATTGGTCCTACGCAACGTGACCCAGAGCATGGCATAGCAAATTTCAACCACCATGAAGGCGTAGACCGTTCGTCCACACGCTCAACATGCGGGCAGATGATGTTTGAGATCCAGTTTATGGATATGTTGGCGGTCTTGAAAGGTGTGGAAGAGCTTCACATTGATCTTGAAGATTGCGATCAGGATGTTTCCACAGCGGTCGCGATTCTCCGTCTTGCTCTCAAGGACCCCGAGATGCTCGAGCATCCATTATTTGCCAAGTTGGTGGCGTATGAAGATGCCATGGATATTAGCGGTGGGTTTTGTCGTTTACCAAAACAGTTTGATCGCAACTTTATCGAGCAGATCAACTGGGTATTTGAACCGTATGAACAACCTGCGCTTTCCGGAAAAATCCCGCGCATGAGTGCAGAGGAGATGCAGGGTGTGATTGACCTCATTCAAAAGCGCATCCTCGCGTTTTTGGATGGAAAACAAGAACGCAAACCGTTTGATGGTCGCTACGAAGTTATTCGTAATGGTTCAGGATGGTCCATGGTGAAGTTTCAGGGGCAAAACGCACGTCTGCAAATGGCGATGGAGGGTATTTCTGCGTACTGCTCGTTTGTCGAATACAAAAATGATGAAGGAGAAACGCGCTATCGCTACACCATTGGGCGCAATTCTGCCTGGCAACGTCATCTGTTGCTCCCAGAGCTTGTCACTATTTTGAATGAACGCGAGGGAACGCTACAGCCGCCGCGTTGTTGGGGTGGTGGCGACACGATCATTGGTTCTCCTCGCGAAGAAGGGAGTAAGCAGAGGCCGGAGGAGATCTATCAAATCATTGAGGAGTTTGTGCAGGCAAAGTCCCTGTAGGGAGAAACGCACAAGGGAAGAGCGATCGTCTCGGTTTTTGTGATTTTGCGTAAAAAAATGAACGCCAGTGGGCGTTCTGCGGGCTTATGTCGGCGTCTGTTTGGGGGCAATAAACGCCGTGAGCCTTGAGGGGAGGAGGGAAGAAAGGACTAGTACTACCAACGTGCCACCTTTTGCCGGAGCCGTCAACCCCAGATTATGACGGCGATACAGTGGTGAGTGGCTGGTTGTCTCGCGCAGAGAGTGCTTGAAGCACTGCGAGCACAGCCGTGGCCAGAAGGTGCGGGTCATGGCGCAAGAGCGAGCGTCGCACACGGTCGCCACGCACCGGCGCAGTCGGTCGTCCGCTGATGAGGGGCGCGCGATGCACCAGGAACGGCGCAGAGTCGCCGAGATCGTCTTGCACGGGTTGATCACCGGCTTTTGCGTACTCTGCCAAGATGGCTTCGGGCAGAGGAGCGTTGTTCACGATCACCGCGTTGATCTTGGCGGGCGCGATGTACTGATTGATCACGTCGCAGAATCTCTGCGCCGTGTAGTATTCGGTTTCGCCCCGCTTGGTCATGAGGTTTACGGTGAGGATGCGATGCCCACGGCATTCAGCGATCGCATCACCAACGCCGTCCACCAAGAGCGGGGGAATGCTACTGGTGAACAAATCACCCGGGCCAAAGAGAATGGCATGCGCCCGACGCAGAGTCGTGATGGCCTCGGTCGTGGCCTGGGATGGCGGGCTGAGAAAGCACTGCTTGATGGGTTTGCGTTCCCCGGTAGGTTGGTCAATGGCGTGTTCGCCTTCGATCACCGTACCGTCCTCCAGCTCCGCGTACAGGTTTGATGCGCACGCGGATACAGGGATCACGCGGCCTTGCACCTGGAAGATACGATGCGCCTCGCTTGCGGCGAGAAGCGGATCACCACACACCTTTTCCAGAGCCGCGAGAAGGACGTTCCCTACGGTGTGACCTTCGAAGGTGCCTGTGGCGAATCGAAAGGCAATCACTTGTCGGAGACGCTCGTCCGTGGCCAGCGCGCAGAGACACTGGAGAAAGTCTCCAGGCGGGAGTACGCCGAGCTCATCGCGCAAAATGCCCGTCGAGCCGCCATTGTCCGCCCCGGAAGGGATGGCGAACAGTTGCAACTCGGGGTAGCGCTTGAGCCCCGTGAGCATGGTAGACGTCCCAGTTCCACCACCGATGACCACAATCCGTGGTCCGCTTGGGGAGTATTCTCGATGAGGCATGTTGGCAGTTCCTTTCTTGTCCGTCTTCTAAGAAAACCAAGGTTGTAAAGGAAAGTCAAACAAAATGACGTACGCGAGGTTTTTTGAACAAAAAGCATAAAGTGTAAAGCAATATGCGACATTGTTGCTTATTTTAGCCAAGCAATATCAATAAAATGGCTAACTTCAGCTAAGGTAGCACCAGGCACTCTTGACAAGGAGTGCTTTTCATGCTATACTTCTTTCTAGTAAAAGCTTGAAAAGGCTTTTGCGCGAAAGTTCTCTGAAAACATGATCTGGAACGCTGACTCACTCAGCACCCCCGAAAGATGGGTAACAGATCAGTCTCGCTAAAAACGAGATACAAGTGAGCGGGCTAACCACCCAGAGGAACGCACAATGAAGAGGAACACGCTTGCGAGTCTCGTGGCGGCGGCGCGGTCGGCTCATACTCTGCTCATGGGTATCCACTGGCAGAGCGAGGCATTCATCCCCGCGAAGGCGCTGATGAACGCGGCTTACGACGAGCTGAGGGACGCTCTCATTGCCGCCCATTGGGGGGTGGACGGGGCGACGTTCGTCGGGGAGGACCGCCACGGGAAGCGATACCTCAGCATCCAGGGCCGCCTCGTGGCCACCCTGGACGAGGAGGGATGGCTGAGTGTCACCCCCTATGATGAGGCTGAGCGGCGCTTCGTCGCCGCCCGCGCCAACGCCCGCGCTCGCGAGGCGAGCCGGCAGGCCGCCCGCACCGCCTGTATCAGGGCGCTGGTGGAAGGGGAGGGAAGCTGGTACTACTATCCCGGCCAGATGGGCGGGTACTACTACCGCAACGGTTTCCTTACGGTCGCGGCAAGCGGCGCGATGAAGGCCGCGGTCGTGGAGCTCCGCGAGGACGCCGGATGGGCCATCCAGGACGAGCTCTCGGCGCAGTAGCAAGCGAGGAGCAGTAAGCAAAGAAAGAAAGAAAGGAGGCGAGTCGGTTCGTTCATTGGCACATTCAAAAATCTCCTAGCTCCGCACGAGCAAGACAGATAGGAGATCAACACAAAAACTAGGGGAGATGTTCTGTCCATCTCCCGCTACCTCTGCCAGTGATGCTGGCACTGATGAGTCCTTGCTCAGACTTCGAAAAGGACGAAAGGTAACGAAAATAAAACAACAAACAAAAAATCACCGTTAGGGTGATTTTAAAATGGTTATTTGTACAAATGTTTCAAATACCACGCGATCGAAAGGTCAATGCCTTTTTCAATGGATGTGACGGGTTTGTAATCGAGATGCTTTTTTGCGTGTTTGATATCTGCGATGTATTTGATGACTTCGCCTGTACGGTTGCCTTTGGCGCTGATCTTTGACCGCGCGCCCATCTTTTTCTTGATAATCTCTGCCACGCGCATGATGGATGTGCCGCGTCCACAGGCGAGGTTCATCACGTGCGTGTTTACTTTGCCGAATTTTTCGACCGCGAGAAGAATGCCGCCGACCGTGTCATCAATGTAGGTAAAGTCGAGAACTTTGTCTTTGCCAAATACGACAATGTCTGCGTGCTTTTTCGCCAAACCAATGAACAGGGGAACCACGCGGTCGCTGTCATCGTACATGCCGTAGACATTGGAGAAGCGGAAGATGACAAACGGTAAGCCATAGCAACGGTAATAGGCCCAAACGAGCGCTTCGCTTGCGAGTTTTGAGGCTGTGTACGGACTTTCGCAACAATTGATGTCCACTTCATGCTCTGCGTGCGTAGAATGTCCCGTGTTTCCGTACACCTCGCGAGAAGAAGCGAGCATAAAGCCCTTGATTTTGTTGGTGCGAACGTATTCCAGCGCATTGAACGTCATTTCCATGTTATCGCGTGCCATGGTTGGGTCAACGACCAGGTTGAACACGCGCGCATTGGCCGCAAGATGGATCACGAGGTCAACTTTTGCTGGGAGTTTCTTTAGCGTTTGGACGCGATTACGCAAATCTACGCGGATTGTCAGCTTGTCGATGGTTGGGTTCCATTTATTCTTGCGAATATCTGCGCCAATCACGCGATGGCCTTGTTCGAGAAGCTTTTCACACAGGCGCGTGCCAATGGTGCCACTGCTTCCTGTGACGAGAATCGTTTTCTTTTGCATGCGCATAAAATAGAGGCACGGAGAGGTTAGGTCAACACCTGATAGAGGACAACGTCATTTTTGCGGAAGATCTCGATAAGCTTAGATGTGTTGAACAGATTCCAGTCAGGATTAGTTTTTTGGTCCCAGATAACATAGTCCAAACGCACTTTTGTTTGTGTGCCTACAAGATACTCGCAAGTCCAGGCGCGCGTTTTGATATTTTCCGCGATACGTTGCGCGAAAGCGATTTCTCGTTTCACGGTATACGTATCTTGCGTAGAAAAACCTAGCCGACGTGCGTTTGCGTGGACATTCATCTCTGTTGCTCCTGGCTGTGTCCAAAGAGGCCGGTTGTTTGGTGTGATGCCAAGCGTCGGATCTTGGAAAAACGTGCGATCCATGTTGATGCGACTACAAAGATAGCGTTGCATGACCTCCTCGTCGCTTCCCGGCAGATAGAACATATCCCAGACGTAGTACACATTGTTATGTGTGTACGCAGGAATGAGTTTTGAAAGGTTTTCATTTGCGAAGATCACGGAATCCCGTGGCGTTTTCTCCTCAAGAAACGCGAACAGGGGAGCGTAACGTTGCCAAGAAAGCGCCTGGGCTTCTTTCGCAGGAGTGTAGAGCGGCCCGTTGAAGGTCTGGAGACGATACGCGGGGAAGACAATCAAGCCGACAAAAGCCCCGACAAAAGCCCATTGCTCACGCGAACGAAGAAAGAACGGCGTGCGCGAGACATGGCCGAGCACATAAGCGCTAGCGATCGCATAAAGCAGGACAGGCATAAATGACCAGTGCACGGCGTTTTGCATGATCATGCCTGTGATGACCTGATGATTAGGGAAGACGACATTTGCTATGAGCAAGCTGAGCACTGCTTGTCCGCGAAAGTCATGCCAGAGACGTTCGCGAGAGAGAAAAAGCACAAAAAACCCCAGACCAAGGAGCGCAACGCCTGTCCGCGGGATTGTCTCGATCATGTGAGAGTGAAAAAGGCCAAGTCGCACGAACATTTCCGCTTGCGAGGAGCTGTGCGAGGCAATCCATTGCGCGATAAAGTATGGCGCGCCAATCACGCCGGCAATACCCATGAGAGCGACATGACTGCCAGCAAGGCGAAAACGTCGCTGGAGGAGCTGAAGCCCAATGAACGTGCCGATCACCACGACAAGAAAGGCCCAAGAAAAGAAATAGATAAGAAAAGAGGCACCAAAGCATACCGCGGCAATCACAAACCAGAGGGCCGGGAATTTCTCGCGGCGTTCAAAGCGGTTGAGCATGATCATCCAGCTCACGAGAAAGGGCAGGAGAATGGGCATGCTGATTTGCGGATGGATAGGTTTACCGAGTCCGTTTGAGACGATGGTGAAGAGGAGAAGTGTGGAAAGGGCAGAGAAGAGGCGATTACGGGAAAGTTGAAAGAGAAGCGCGTAGAAAGCGGCCGCAATAGTCGTTGGTGCAACAAAATCAAGGAACGCTTGGAAAATGGGGAGGCGAATATGAAAGAGAGCACTTGCTCCAGCAATAAACGCCTCGGCAACAGGTAGTTGTGGATTCACTGCGTCCTTATGCTCCCATGCGTAGACATGCGCCGCAGACCAATGCCCGTCCAGAATGTCCCGCATGCGTGCCACATAGTAGAGCCAGTCGCCATTCCATGCGCCTATGATTCCTTGAAACTGGTCGCCTGCCACAAAGAAAAAGCGCAGATGCGGCCACGCGGAATAGAGACCCACGAGGAATGCGACAAGGAGTGCAGGCCAATGCGAACGAACCCAAAGACGAGGAGACATGCGCCTATGCTAGGCGATGCGTCTTTTGAGGTCAAAGAAGTTGAGATCTGATACGGATCTGATACGTATCAGATCCGAACTCCAAACACGGAAAAGAAAAAACCGAGAAACAGGACCGTGTTTACTCGGTAGCGTGGGGGACGGTGGGTTGCAGGACGCGCAGGGTGATGTGGTAGGTGTTCGCGACTCGCTCGAGATCGCGTCCGTGAAGCGCGCCCTGGATGATGATGCCGCGGGTGCCGTGCGTGCGCTGGAGAAACTCGAGCGTGCGGATGAGGGCGATCTCCGAGCGCAGGCTGATGAGGAAACGGAACAGCTGATTCGCGGCACGCTGTCCGTTACGGGGGATGGACTCGTACACCTCCTGGAGGTGTATGCCGAGATAGATGGGCCACTCCTCCCCGCAGATCACCGGCGGAGAGCTGAGCGTTGCGATGGCGCGCGATGCCGCCTGGTTATCCTCTGCCATGATCTGGCGGATGGTCTGGTCCGGCAAAAAGACGTTGCGCTCGCGCATGAACCGCTTTGTGATCTCGAACCAGACCGCGGGCGTCACCACCTCGTCCGTGCCGCTCTGCTCAAAGGCGATCACTTGGGCATTGCGCGCCTCTGTTTGCAGGCGCTCGAACGTCTCGGCCTGAGACCGCCGCACATGCGCCTCGATGCTAGAAGACCCGAGAGCTCGGTGCACGTTCCCCAGGAAGACGATGGTCGGCTGGGTGGTCTGCGAGCTTGCCCAGCGGATGACAGCGTCGCGCCGTTGCTTGAGCTCCACGAAGTAGCTCCGGCGGAACGGACGCCAGGCAGGGAAGTCGCCCGTGCCGATCACGAGCTTGTAGGCGTCGCGACGCGTGAGGAGCGTATCCGCGAGCTCCCAGCCAATGGGCTGTACAGCCGCCTCTGCCTTGGTCGCGTGCTTGGCACGGCAAAAGGCGATGAGCCCTCCCACCATGAGCACGATGGCCACGATCGGCCACCACGCGTGCGGGTCACCAGATCGTCGCAATTCCCTGTTTTTGATCATGAGGAACCTTCCTTGTCGTGGATGAACTCCACGTGGAGTCTACCGATTTGAGCCATTTTGTCAAGGGAGTCACTGTGGATTTGACACGTTTCTGTTCTGGGGAGCCTGCCCAGGACTTATCCTCTGGACAAGAATGTGGTTTTGTGGAACGCAGTAGAGAAGGACGTCGGACTCATGAAAGAGTGTTGGCGATCCGAAAAGGGAGTTGGTCATGAGGTACATCATCGCTTGTTTGTGCCTGGTGTTGGTTGTGGCGTGCGCGAGTCCGGCTGGTGCGGAAACAGCGTCTGCTGAGGCGCGGATTTCCGTGCGGTCGCATCCGTACGGCACGCTCTTGCAGGATCGCGATGGCCACCTGTGGGTCGCGGGATCGTGGCCCACGCGTGTGCCGCTTGATCCGGCTTCTCCTGCGGCTCAGCGCTTTCGTCGGCAGACGCCCATCATGCTTACGGATGATGAGGCCACGTGCTTGCGTCCGAGCGACGCGACATGGGTAGGTCGCGAGGAGTGGATCGCGCTCGTGCAATCGAGCGGCGCGTATTGGTACGCGGACGAAATCCAGCGCGCACGTCGTCCTGCACATCTGCGTGTCATGGAGGCCTGGGGAGATGACCCTTCCACGGCGCGCACGCTCACGTTCGAAGAGCTTGCGCAGTATCGCGAGGGCATTGCCATGCCTGTGCCGAGCGGAACGCTCATCCAGAGCGACGGTCGCCTGTTCTACGCGCTGGACAACGCGTTTCGTCCGTTCGTGAGCGAGGCTGTTGCCAGGTCTGCGGGGTATCGTCCGGAAGAGGCTTTGCGCCTTTCTTCGGCAGAGCTCGCGCAGTTGGGACGCGTGGGCGCGGTGCTCACGGCCGAGGACTTTGCGCGCTGTCCGACCGAAGAGGCGCTCGCGCGGCAAACAGAAGATTGGGATGGCGATGGCGTGCATTTGCCGCAGGATTGCGACGATCACAATCCCGCGATCCGTCCTGGGGCCGAAGAGCTCTGCGACGAGCGCGACAATGACTGCGACGACGAAACCGACGAAGGGTTTGACACAGGTCTCTCCTGCACAGACCCGCGTGCACCGGACCGACCTGCGCGAACCGTCTGCGCTCCAGACGGAAGGCGTGCGGTCTGCGAAGCAGAAGACGAAAACGCCTGGTAACACTCTGCCCTGCATTCTGCGGGGCATTTATTTCGTGACGTGACAGCCTCTCTGCGCTATCATGGCCTCATGTTTGGAGTGTTCCTCCTTTTATTTGGCACCTTGTGCGAGGAAGTTTCTTTGACGATCGGAAAATTTGCCGTGCGGCGTCGCATGGAGGGCGTGAATACGATTGGATTTGTGAATAGCTTTCAAGCGATTCCCTTTTTGCTCGTGCCATTTTTTCTGTATGCGTCAGAGCGAAGCTTGGTTGTTTCTCATCTTGGACTTGTCCTTTTCCTGACGATCTTGAATGTTGCGCAATCATTCTTAACGGTTCATGCCCTTTCTCGCGCATCACGAACCACCTTTGGTTTTGTACGTACAGGCACAATCCCGCTCGTGCTTTTGTTCGATGCGCTTCTTGGCTACAACGTCTCTTTTCAGCGGATTGCAGGGATCCTCATCATCACAGCCACCATGTTTCTCTTGTACAAGAACCATGGGATTGAGCGCCGGGGTATTTGGTGGGCGATATTTTCTGCGGTAAATGGTGCGATCACGACCACGATTTTCAAATATCTTGTCTCGCATGGCAATGGAGTCGCGGCAGTTTCGCTGATCAGCTACGCGTCTATGGCCTTTGTGATGTTTCTTGTGGCTACTCGTGCCAAAGAGCGGCCGTTTTTCCATGCGCGGAAGCCGCTTGTTTTGGCGCAATCTGCCGCACTTGGCATAGCTTCTATCGTAGAAAACTATGCGTTTCTCTTTTTGCAGGCAAGTGTTGTCATGGCACTCAAACGCTCTCTTTCTGTGGTCTGGTCCATTGTTTCGGGCCGGGAGTATTTCCATGAACGCCATTTATGGACTAAGATCGCCGGGTGCGCAGGGCTCCTTATCGGAATGGCTCTGTTAGCGCTATAATAAAACAAACCTATGTCACAACCTGTCCGCAAAATCATCATCCCAGTTGCTGGTCTTGGCACACGCTTTTTGCCAGCCACAAAGGCCATGCCTAAGGAAATGCTTCCTATTATTGATAAGCCGGTGATTCAGTATGTCGTGGAAGAAGCAGTCGCGTCTGGCATTACAGATGTCATTTTAGTGACAAGTCATGCCAAGCGTCCGGTGGAAGACCATTTTGATGATAACGAAGAATTGGAAAGCATGCTGGAGCGGCAGGGGAAGCTTGATCTTTTGGAGGAAATTCGTCGGATCAGTAAGCTCGCGAATTTTATCTACGTGCGACAAAAAGGGCCATATGGAACCGCAACGCCTGTCTTGAATGCGAGCAATTTGATTGGCGATGAGCCTTTTGCGGTTGTGTATGGCGATGAAATCTATCTTGGCGACCAGCCGCGCGTAAAACAGATGATAGATGTGTACGAGGAATATCAAAAACCCGTGATCGGCGTGGTGCCAACAGATGATGCAGGAACCAAGCGGTATGGGATTGTGGAGCCGAAGAAAGAAGTGCGTCCGGGGGTGTTTCAACTGGACAATCTTCTGGAAAAACCAGGTCCAGAAAAAACAACATCTCGATTGGCCGCAAATGCTGGCTATATCCTCACTCCGGCGATCTTCCCTTATTTGCAGAAGCTCGGCCCCAGTAAAAATGGAGAGTACGTGCTTGCAGAGGCGATTCAGCAAATGATGAAAAAGGAGCAGACCTACGCGTGTACGATCAACGGAGAATATCATGATACGGGCTCGAAGATCGGATGGATCAAGGCAAACGTCGCGATGGCGCTTAAACGTCCAGACATGGCCGAAGAGATGCGAGATGTGGTAAAATCATTCCGAAATAAATAAGCGTTTCTCTCGTTCATTCCCGTATGTTCCATCTTTTTCGCCGCGTCCTCGCTTCTGCCGTGCTGTTATCGCTTTTGGGCGCTGGTTGTACCAAAGGCGTATCGCAAGAGGTTGCAGAGCTTTCCAAACGAACAGACCTCACCATTTGGGCGGTGATTGATGATCAGGATGTGTACGGTCCTTTGCTCGCGTCGTATCGCCGTTTGCACCCGAACGTGAACTTCACGTATCGCCGTTTGCGCTTGGAAGAATATGAGGACGCGCTCGTGCAGGCGCTTGCCGAAGATCGTGGTCCGGATATTTTCTTGGTGCACAACGATTGGGTGGGCAAATATCTCTCGAAGATTGTGCCTATGCCAGCGACGACCAAGATCGCCACGCAAACCATCGTGGGTACTGTGCAAAAAGAGATGGTGTGGGTTGCCTCTGATGAGCCAACCATGCTCATCCGAGATTTTAAGTCGGATTACGCGGATGTGGTGCAACGCGATTTGTTGCGCATGACCAACGTAGGCACTCCAGAGAAACCTTTGTATCAAGAACGTCCCATGGGCCTGGCAACGACCGTGGATACGCTGGCGCTCTACTACAACAAAGACTTGATGAATGCCGCGGGCATTCCTAATCCTCCGGAAACATGGACGCAGTTTCTTGAGAACGTAAAAAAACTCACAAAAGTGGATTCTGCTGGTGTGATCCGTCAGTCTGGCGCGGCCATGGGGCTTGCATCCAATGTGGAACGTTATACAGATATCCTCTCTGTGCTCATGATGCAAAATGGCGCAGAGATGTCCACGGAATCAGGGGAGCCAGCGTATCAGATTCTCCCAGCGTCGCTTGAAGGCATCCGCGATGTGCCACCTTCATGGCAGGCCGTGCAGTTTTATACGGATTTCGCCAACCAAACCAAAGAGGCGTACACCTGGAATGCCTCCATGCCCAATTCCTTGGATGCGTTTATCCAGGGGCGCACCGCGTATTTTCTTGGTTACTCCTATCATTTACCGCAAATACGCGCGAGTGCTCCAAAGTTGAATTTTGGCACAAGTAAACTTCCACAGATCGAAGGAAATCCCATTCGTAACTATGCAAATTATTGGGTCTGGGTTGTTTCCAAAAAATCCAAAAGCCAGGATTATGCCTGGAACTTCCTGAACTACGCCGTTTCCGCAGAAAATTTGCCCACCGTGCTCACGGCAACCAAGCGTCCATCTGCGCGCAAGTCTCTGCTTTCCTCGCAATTGAACGATGAAGACGTGGGCGTGTTTGCCTCGCAAGTCCTTACCGCGCGTTCGTGGTACCACGGAGCAAATCCAAAAGCCGTGGACGATGCGTTTGCTGAGCTCATCAATAACGTGGTGAACGGCACGTTGCCTATTGCAGAAGCAGTGAATTTTTCCGTGGATAAGATCGGACAGACAAACATGCCGTAAATCAAAAGCAGAACACATAAATAAAGAGGCTCGTTTCTTAAGAGCCTCTTTATTTTTTTCTCGCGCGCATTTCTGATATACTGATTGCGTCCTATGTTTTCCTTTTTTAAGAGAGGTGGGTGGATCGCCCTTTTTTGCCTTGCGATTTTCGGATCTGTTGTTCCTGTTCATGTCTATGCTCAAGCAACTGAAGGCACCACGCCTCGTGGAGAAACTATCCCTGGAGACGGATGTGTGGATGTGGCGATCAATGCGGCGGGGGATGCGGCCGCGAAAACAGCAAAGCGTCAGGCGATCGAAACGCTCGCAAGACAGCTGAACACGCAACCTGTGGATTGGCACTGCTCACGGGCATGTACTACGCAGTTGAAAGCGCGATGTGTCAGTGGTGGATGTCCAACGGCAGATGCGGATGGGTTGTGCTGTGCGCCGGGAACAGGGCCTGTTCCCGTACGTGCTAACCAATGCTCTGCCGCAACAGGGTCTACAACAGCGCGAGCAAGCACAGGTGGTATTGGCAGTATTAGTTTGCCGGCATGTGTAACCAGTCATGATGCAGACGTTGCAGGCAAATGCACACTTTCAGATATTATTAATACGGGTATTTCTGTTGCAAACTTTTTGTTTGGCCTTGGCGCCGCCCTTTTCTTTGGCATATTTATCCTAGGTGGCGCGTACTACATTTTCTTTGCCTATGATTCTGGTAGTGCAAAAAAAGGCAAAGAAATGATTAAGAATGCCACGATCGGCATGTTGATCATGATTCTTGCTGGAACCATGGTGCGCTTTGCGAAAGATTCAATTACAGGAGGGACAGTCTCCATAGGCACAGACACAGGAGAAACAGCGCCTGACAATGCTCCGTCCACTGCACCGGCGCCTGGAACAACGCCAGCACCAGGTGCGCCAGGAGCAACCGCGCAAAGCAATTGCCATTGCACCGTGACGCTTGTGCCGGATCTCGCGGCTCGTACTGTCGGAGGCTTTGCGGGTACTTGCGCGAGCACCAATAAATGCCAACAGTGTGACCAGACGCGGCCAACCTGTGCGGCAGATTTTCCAGCAACAGCGCAGGAATGTGCGGACGCGCCACGTAATCCATGGAGTATAGGTACGCGTATTGGTCTTACGGAAGCGCAGGTGAGTCAAGCGCGTGAACACGTAGAGCTTCAAAATTTGCAATGCACTATTACACCAAGCCGCTAATCCTATGAAATACCATTTTTCATGGTCAAAGGTAGGTGTGTGGTACATCTTCAGCCTTTTGCTGATCGGTGGTGGCGCATTAGTTCTCCCGAGTGCGTCTTTGGCTGGAAATTGTGATTTTGGTTGTATTTTCAATCGCGAGTCCGTGCAAGCAACGCACAGTGTTAGTTGTTCTTCGAATCAGGATTGTATCAATGCCTGTACAGGGAGCGGGCCAGATAGTTGTGCGGGGATGTACCCTGCAAGAAGCAGTCTAGGGATCGCGGCAGGCACATGTGCTCGCGGAAGAACGCCTGATTCCGTCGCAGAACCACGATGTTTGGGCCTTTTGCCTCCTCCGCCGCTGCCAGCGGCAACTCCTCGCTCTGGAAGCGGCACGCCCCGTACATCAGCAACCACGCAACCCACGCCAGAAGCAGGCGGGAGTACTCCGGGTGCGACCACTCCTGCACCAGCGAATACGGACATGACGTTTACGGAAGCAGAAGCCGCGGCAAAGACCTGTAGCTATCGCTGTCGTGTGGGGACAGGCCCCGTGCAAGTCCCTCCGGGCGCAACGATCGTGGCTTGTGAATCAGATGCGGATTGTGCGACAGCCTGTTCGTCTGGTGCAAATTCTTGTTCTGCGAAGTTTCCAGGTACAGGGTCCGCGTGTGTTACGCAGGCGGGCACGGGTGTAACAGAAGCAGATCTTCCAAAGTGTGTTCCGCGTCCACCAAGCGCGCCGAGCACCGCAGAAGCGCCTGCGCCAGGAGGTGGGCCCAGCGCAACTCCCAGCAGTGGATCGGGGAGTGGAGGTTCTGGTTCGACACTGCGTAATCCGCTTGGAGAAACAGATTTATCAAAACTCATCGGCCGCGTGATCAAGGCTGTGGTGGGCGTGATCGGCGCTGTAGCTTTGCTCATGTTCGTGGTGGCGGGCATCATGTGGATGACTTCCGGTGGAAATGACAAGAATTATAAAGAGGCACAAGAAATGATGCAGAATTCGGCGATTGGGTTGCTCATCATCTTTTTTGCGTACACCATTGTGGCAACATTTTTTAGCCTTTTTGGGATTTAGCGTATGAAGCGCACTATTTGGAATTTTTCCGCGGCAAGTATCGTGATGGTTGTGCTTGGGGCCTGTTTTTTTGCCGTACCTTCTGCATTTGCAGGAAGTTGTAACTTTGGCTGTACCACGGCATCCGGATCAGAAGGTGTGAATAATTTTGGATCGTGTACAACAGGCAATCAGTGCGTGGATATTTGCACGCGCGAATGCACACGCCGCGGTGCGCAATGCGATCGTCCTATTATCACCTGTCGTCATAATGGTCAGGATTTAGAGCCTGGTCAGACAACGGTTGCGCCAACGCCCGGTGCGCCTGCGGCTGGAGGAACCACACGACCCAGAACGCCAACAGCGCCAACCATGGAGGCGACTCCGGAGGAAGCGGCCGGCACTCCTCCGGGCGCAACGCCTGGAGCAACTCCGCCCGCACCAGCTCCTGCACCAGCTGGAGCGCCTGCTCCCGCGCCCACGCCATCTGTTCCGCGTGACTCCGGCCGATTGAACACGATCACTGACCCATTGGCTGGCGTGACAATTCCCATGGCTATTGGCATTGCCATTCGTTCCATGATGGGGATTGCGGGCGCGCTTTTTCTTGCGTTTTTTGTGTATGGTGGAGCGCAATATCTGCTCGCCATGGGTGAGGCAGACAAGGTAAAGGACGCAACAAAGACACTTGTACGAGCCGTGGTTGGTTTGGCGATCATCCTTTTCTCCTACACGATCTTGAGTACGCTGTTGAACCTTTCTGAAACCGTCTCGCAACGAGGCGCAACGCCCATTGCTCCGCCTTCCGAGGCTCCAGCCACCACACCGACAACGCCTACACCACCAACAGGGGAGCGTGGCACTGCAGAAACACCTGCGGCAAATCTCACATGTACGTGCGTGTGTGTTGCGCGAGGCACACCCCCTTGTCCAGCGAGTAGTCAGTCGCAATGTGAGATCCTTCAGTCGCTTGGTCGCATTGCAAATTGTGAATCTGACTGTGCAACGCAATGTCGTGATACGCGTCGCGGAAGATGTGTTGGTACGGGAATGATGGGTGAAGTATCAGATTCGCGGTGCACGCAATAGGTGTGCTATACTATTCATGCAATCGAGTGGTCTTTTGACCATTGCCCTATGCATACATCCTATACATGGAAAGGAGGTGAACTCTCATGACCTTGAAGGCAAAAAGAATTATTGGATTTGCCATGACGTGCGGTCTTGCAACGCTTGTTGCGATTCCAGCATTTGCGGCGCAGGCAGAACTTTCTGCAAACGACCTCGGCGTCAATGCAATTGAATCCGGTAATGGTATCAAGTTAGGAAGCGGCGATGTGCGCACCACTGCGGCGCGTATCATCAACGTAGCCCTTGGATTCCTTGGCATTATTTCCGTGTGTATCGTGCTTTTGGGCGGGTTCAAATATATGATTTCCGGTGGACAAGAAGAGAAAGTTGCTGATGCAAAGAATCTCATCATCTCCGGTATCATTGGTTTGGCCATCATCTTGTCCGCGTGGGCAATTACGAAGTTTGTGATCTCTAGTTTGATCACAGCGACTGGTACATCTTAAGCTCCCTCCCATGAAACTCCTCCGTCCATTCATCATCACATCTGCCGTTATCGGCACTATCAGCCTCCCAATCGTTGGGGTATATGCCGCAGGTTTGCGAGGCGGATTACAAGGTGCTGGTTCAGCCGCTGGTATTGCAACCGCGTGCGCAAGCACAGATTGCATTGTCGGCATTATTGGCAGTGTGATCGGCATTGCGCTTGGCCTGCTGGGCGTGGCATTTTTGTTGCTTTTGCTCTATGCAGGAGCACGATACATGACCTCAGGCGGTGAGCCAGATGCTGTAAAAAAAGCCATGGGCACTATTCGTGATGCGGTGATTGGTCTTGTGATCATCACGCTTGCGTATAGTATCTCGGGCTTTATTTTGGATGAGCTCTCCAAGAGCGTTGGTATGACCTCAGGTGGAGGAGCACCAGCAGGCGGAACCGCTCCCACGGCAAATGGGACTTGCTCATGCGCCTGTGGAACTGCGGCACCCACGACATCGCCAACAACGGGTGCGTGTGTCGCGGCAACCTGTCAGTCATCGTGCGTGACAAGCTGTCCTGCTCAGCCAACGGCAACACCGCCGCGAGCGGCAGGCGTGGGGACGTGTCAGTAACTTTCATTCAACATTTGGAACTATGCAGATGAATTCTAAATTAGCAAAGGTAGGTGCAGTGCTGGCCGGCGTTGCCGCTCCAGTGGTTGCATTTGCCCAGGCCACAGACAACCCTTTCAACCGGGCACAAACGCAGATCAACACGATCGGCAACAAGTCCGGTATTGCCAGTGGTAAAACATTGCCAGAAATCGTTGGCAGTCTTGTGAATGTGGCTCTTGGTTTTGTTGGTATTTTGTTGCTCGTGTATCTGTTGTACGCAGGTTTTCTGTGGATGACAGCTGGCGGCGATGAAAAGCAAACAGAAAAAGCAACAGCCTACATCAAGAACGCGGTCATTGGTTTGGTGATTGTGATCTCGTCCTACGCGATCTCATCGTTTGTGTTGGGTTCATTGGTCAACGTTGGTCGTTAAGACTTCGCTGCGCAGCGAAGCATAAGTCCCCCGATACTCATCGAGGGATTTGTGTTTGTGGCGGTGCCCGAAGCCCCCCGTGGGCTCCCACCACCCCTCACCCCTCCTCCGGGAGGAGGGGAATCTGATCATATCCTCCCCCTCTCGGAGGGGGAGTTAGAGGGGGTGGGAGCCCCTGAGGGGTGAGGTGTTTCCCTAAAAATAAAGCCGCCCCCCGATCCAGATGGACCAGAGGGCGGGAAGGGGTTGCGGGAAGGGGCTACATCGTGGGGCACGACTGCGACATGAAGCCGCGGTCGAGCGTGGTGGAGCTTTCGCCCGTGGTCACCTGCCTCTGCCAGCACCCGACCTGGCCCGTGAGGCCAGTGAACGGATGCGGCGGGGAGACGGCTCGGGCGTAGACCTGGTACGTGCCGACTTGGTGCATGACGACGTAGAAGTCGTCCTCGCCGTAGATCGGCACCACGCAGTTGGGGCGCACGCGCTGGCTCGACCGGACCACCTCGACGGTTCCGGGCGAGGGCATCATGCCGCCCGTGTTCTGACAGACGCGGTGCGAACCCGCGCTGTCGATCACGAAGATCTCGACCCCGCGCACGCCGCCCACGACGCGCAGACGGAGCGCGTAGGCGTTCACGTCCGGGGTCTGGGGGTTGCCCCTGAACAGGGCGTAGTCCACCGGCCCGGTCGGGAACTGCTGAACGGGGATGTAGCCCGTGTTCAGGTCCCGCACCGGCATGGCCGGGCCGCCGGTGTAGCCGAAGCCGTTGCCCTGCTGAGGGCTGAACGGTGCGGCGGCCTGCTGGACCGGTGCGGCGGCGGGCGGCGGGATCCGCTGGACGCCGAAGCGCCGGAGCTGATCCGCCGTGAGTCCCTCGAGCGACCCGGTCGCGACGCGCGTTGCCGCGTCCTCGGCCTCGCGCACGCGCGCCGTGGCGGCCGTGGCGCGTCCCTCTGCCGCGCGGTTGCTCTCCTGAGCCGCCTCGAAGGCGCTCCGGAGGGCGTTGAACTCTGCGGCCGAGGGGCCGCACGCCGTGAGCGCCACCATGGCGCACACGAGCAGAGACGAGAGACTACCGTTGAAATTCCGCATGGCTGACTCCTCGGATCGGACACGCAGTGTGTCCGTTTTTGGTTGGGGTTGTGCAGGGGCACGGCAGAGCGCCATGCCCCTGCGGGTTGAGTAACTCTATCGTCGCCGACCGCGGTTGAGGCGGTTGACGATGACGCCCTGGCGGTTGATCTCCGCCTCGTCCTCGCCGACCCTCGTCTCGAGAGCACCGACGCGGCTGGAGAGATCGCCGCCGCTCGTTGCCGCGGCCTGCTGTCCACCCTGCGGCTGGTACGCGACGCTGGCTTGCGCCCGCGCCGCGGCCTGCTGGAGAGTGAACTCGTTCGTCCGGCGGTCCCATCCGGAACCGCCCTCGATCGCCCCGCCCGCCAGACCTGGCGGCAGGGTGTCCGCGATCGTGAGCCCGGGCATCATTCCCGGCATTCCGCCGCCCATGAAGGGCGCGTTGCCGTAGAGCCCGGGCATGCCCGCACCGGGCATTCCAGGCATCGTGCCCGTGCCCATCATGGCCGCCACGGCCTGCTGGTGGGCGAGAGGCACGCCGTTGCCGACCGCACCGCCACACCCACCGAAGAGAAGGGCGAGGACGGCGACGAGAAGGAGGCCGACGATTTTTTTCATGTCCGTTCTCCTCACTTGTACATCCTGGGCATGGAGGCCCAACTCGCCCCGTAACCGAAGCCCCCGCCGCATTGCGTGGGCTGGATCAGGTTTCCAGCCACCACGAAGTTCAGACACTGGGCGGCGAAGTTTGCCTGCCCAGCGAGGTGGCAGTAGAAAGACCTGGGCTCGGGGTTGATCCCGGCCGCCAGCGCCTCCTGCCGCATCACCTGGCGTGCCTGCTCCCAGATGGCCTCCTGCGCACGCATCCGCGCCTCGCAGTCGTTCTGCGCGGCGCGGTGCTCATTGTGCGGATTGACCTGCACATCATCAAAGCGGAAGAGGCCGCTTCCTGCAGTCACTGACGTGGTTTCGATGCTCCCCCGGGGCAGGTTCGCGGTGACCGTCGACCTGCTGTAAAGCGGGGCGATGGTGCCACAACCTGTGAGAACCATGGCCGCAACCACGAGTCCGAACAGTCCGAGCTTCTTCATGACACGCTCCTTCTCCCAGCTTAGCTGGGGGCATCGAGGTGACGAAGTGTCATCCTGAGCGCCACAGAGGCCTATATTTCAAGGTCTTTGCAACGCTCAGGATGACTTTTTTGCCTAGAGCCTATCTCAAAAATCCATTTTGGCCTGCAAACCGCCTATTCCGGCTCCAAGCCGTTCAGTATTCGTCAAAATATGCCCGATATTTTTCCTCATCCTTCACGTCTTTCGCTCGGAATAGTCGGTTTTCGTCTCAAAAGCGATTTTTGAGATAGGCTCTAACAAATAGGGTTTTAATGAACCCTACTGAGGAGAAAAACTCTCCCAGTAGAACAAAGAAAGATACCACAAAAATGGGGTTTTGTCAAGGATCGTGTGCTGGATCTGGGTTGTTTACCCATGCTTGACAAAATGGGTTTTTTCTGCTATTATTTAGTGTTTCCTGGATAAGGTATCCGGGATGGTCTCTGACAACCACATTTCCAAATCCCCATAGAAAAGGGGAGAAAGGCTGAAAAAGGCAGTGGCAAAGGACAAGAGCAGAGGGGCTACGGGCGGCGGTTGGAACAAGGATGCCCAGGTCAAGTTCCTCGTCGCACTTCTCGAAGTGCTGGGGAGCTACGTGGGCGTGAACATCAGCAAGATCCCGTTCCTGTCGTCCGCGATGCAGGGGCTGTATGACGCCATCGTGGCGTTCATCGGCCCGGCCGGGAACCCCGCGAGCATGGAGCAGTTCATGAACGCGGGTGCCATCCTGGTACCTTCGCTTCTCCCGGGCATCTTCGGGTCAGAATTCGCCGAGGGCACGGCCCAGGGCCTGGTCCGCGGAGTGTTCATCAACCTGAAGAATCAAGCCGTTCCCACGGCGCCGGACGAGTACAAGGGTCTCATCCGTAGGAGCGTGGACGAGGTGGCCAAGGCCACGGGGTTCTCCAAGAAGGACGCATCTGGTCCTGGCGCGATGTCGGTGTTCAAGGCGTTTGCGGAGCTGAAGAGCCTCGCCGCCAGGGACCCGATGTACGCGACGCTCGTGCCGCGGTACGAGGAAAGCCTGGCGAAGATCGCCGACTCGCTCGGTCCCAAGGACGAGCCCGGAGACACTCTGACCGTCACGCGGGAGAAGATGAAGAAGGGGAAGGAAGAGGCCGCGAAGTTCTACGCTAGCATCGGAAAGGTGCAGGGCGTGACTCTCGAGGTGCTCATCTCCGTCCTCTCGCTCGAGGACCCGGACGTCCGGGTTGCGACGCTCAAGGGCGTGCTCCTGCCTGGCGACGCCGCGGCAACGCAGGCGGCCAAGGCGGGAATGAACATGCTCGAGGACATGAAGCGCGAGCTTCTGGATCCGAAGAGCAAGGTCCGGGTCCAGGTGAAGGCCAACATCGAGAAGGTCAACGCCGGACTCGGTGGGATCGTGGCCATCGACCACGCGCCACAGCCCGAGGGTTGGTCTGCGACGGTCAAGCGGATGCTCCGCTGGGCCGGCTTCAGGAAGTAGTAGTACGTAACGTGGCCTAGCCACGAGGAAGAGAGTCTGTGATGGGAGATTTCGTCGCGTTCGTGGCACTGCTCGTTGGGGGGATGCACTTCTCCGACGAGCTCAGGGCGGCCCTCGTCTTCGCCTTCAGGGCGGGCGAGGTCGGGCTCGGACTCTTCACGGCGTGGTACGAGCAGAGCGTGGCCGGAAGGCTGAAGCTCTGGTTCGTGGCTACGCTCGTGTTGATCGTCGCGCTCGAGCAGACCGCGCGTCTGTTCGTGCAGTACAAGCTGGGGGCGGAAATCCCCTGGTACGTGCCGACGATCACCAAGTACTTGCAGTGGATGTCCGCCGTGATCCTCATCGCGGCGTTCATTCGGACGGTGCGCACGAGCCCGGTCGAATGGGCTCGGCTGATCGCATCGCACCAGCACTACGCGGCGCTCGCGCAGGGAACTGTGCCTGCGCCTGTGGCTCCTGCGGACCTCATGACCCAGGAAGAACTCCGGAATGCTCGCGAGGGCAAGGGGCTGTCCCCGGTTCGCGGCTTCCTGTACATCATGGGGAACCTGGCGGTCCACGGCACGTGGATCATCGTCCAGGCGTCCATCCTGTACACGGACCACGACCTCTCGTGGTTCAGTCAGGCTGTAGTCCAGCTCATGGGCTACATCGCGTGGGCCTCGGTGATCGTGGTCATGATCGCGGCCACGATGGCTCTGGGACGTTCGCTTCAGGGCGCTCATGGCGCGGTAAACGGAGTGCTCCGCGCACTTCTCAAGCCGCTCCTCGTGGGGCTCTGGGGGATCACGAACGATAACTTCAACAACGTGGTGCCCGAAACGACGCAGATCCCGTTTGCCGCCGCTGGCGAAGGGCTCGAGTCGGGCGTGAAGACGCTCTTCGGCGCACTGCTCGTGGTCATGGCCTTCACCATGGTCGTGGCCCACTACGTGCTCGTGGGCGGCATCGTCCTCGTCCTTCTCGTCATCGCCTCCGTGGAACTCGCGGTGCTGTGGCTGTGGAAGAAGGTGTGGAACAACGAGGCGACGCTCTTCATCATCTCCGTGGTCACGATCGCGGTGTGGCGCCTGTTCCAGGTCATCGTCATGGTGGCCCACAAGCGCGAGCGGTTCACCCCGATCACGGTGTACTGGAACGACGGCCTGCAGGTCATCAACGGGATGCTCAACCTCCCGTGGTGGCCCGGGTTCATCGTCACGGTGCCCGTTCTGATCGGAGCGATCTTCGCCATCGTGAAGCTTCTGCCTGGCGAGAACGTGCTGGGCAAGGTGCGCAACACGGTGGCGATCATCCTGATCATCGTGCTCGCGGCGGTCGTGGGCGGGAAGATCGTTAACCTCTCCCGCTCTGAGGGAGACCCGCTGGCGTTCAACCCCGCGCCGGTCTCCGCAGCAGACATGCCGATCACGTGCCCTGGTTCGCAGATGGTCTGCGGCGGCACGCGGTGCGTGGACACGCGCAACGACCACGACAACTGCGGCGCTTGCGGGCGAGTCTGCGGAGCGACCGAGGCGTGCAATCGCGGAACGTGCATGGCCTGCGCAACGGGTCAGCTCGTGTGCGGCGGCAATGCCTGCATGGACGTGCAGAGCGACCGTAACAACTGCGGCGCCTGTGGCAACGTCTGTCGGGACACGGAAACGTGTAACGAGGGGCAGTGCGAGGCAAGCGCGCTTCGCGAGCTCGCGGCCGCAGCAGTGAATGCTGTGGAACAAGCCGCGCGCAACCGTGCGGCTCAGACGGCTCCGGCTCCTCAGCCGACCGTAACTCCGGCTCCGGCGCCTGCGCCCGAGCCTGCTCCTTCGTCGGATCCGCCGCCGCGTCGACGTTCGTCGCGCGGTGCGCCCCCCTCCTCGGGGACCGGTTCCACCCTTCCCTCCTGTGCGGAGGTGGGTGACCCGGACGATCCGAACAGCGCCTATCGCGCGCGGCAACGTGCGCTTGGTGCCTGTCAGTAGGAGCTCCTCCGCCTCGGCGTCCTTCCTGGATGCCGAGGCGGTTTTATTTTCTTGAGACCGCGCACGGTGTATCCTCTTTTTATGCGAAAATGGATTGCGTATCCTCTTGTTTTTTTTCTGAGTGCGTTTGTCTTTGCGCTCCTCCAGCCTTGGGGCATGTTTGTGGATCCGGATGCGTTTTATCATGCAAAGATCACGACCCTCATGATGGCAAGCGGTGCGCTTCATGCGTTTCCTTGGCTTGATCTCACAACACTCGGCACACATTTTGCAGACCATCACTACCTTTTTCATGTGGGACTCATGCCATTCCTGCGCTTTTTTGGCACTCTCCCCGGCATCCAGATCGCGGCTGTGACTTTTGGTGCGCTTTTTATGGTGGCGTTGTATGCCGTGCTCAACGCACTCAAGATCGAACGTCCGTGGTTCTGGCTGTTTGCGGCGCTCACGCAAACCTCATTGCTCTTTCGTCTATCTCTTGGCAAAGCCTCGCCTTGGGCACTGATTTTTTTCGTGATCGGTCTTGCGGCCGTTGCATTACGCAAGCCGATCCTAGGCGCAATCATTGGCGCACTTTTCGCCCTATCGCACGGAGGCTGGGAGATTTTGCTGGGAGCGCAAGGATTATATGTTGCAGGAGAACTCTTGTTTCTTCGGTCTGTGGAGCGTCGTTCGTGGAAAGAATCCTTTTTGTGTTCTGGAGTCTTTGCCTTTTTCGCCACGATCATTGGCTGTGTGGTTGGCATTGTCCTGCATCCAAACTTTCCAGACAACATCGCCTTCCTTTGGGTGCAGATCGTGAAGATCGGCGTGCTTACTCCCATGGGCCGTGTGCGTATGGGCGATGAGTGGCTCTCCACAGATATCCCATCCATGGTCGCGAGCTTTGGATTCTTGCTTGTGGCTTCGCTTGGTGCGTTGTATGGCATGCTGTTTGCACGCAAACCAGACCTGGATCGGCCACGAGCCAAGCAGATCATGGGATGGGCGTTTGTGTTTGCCGCGCTGTTTGTCCTGACGCTCAAGAGCCGCCGTATGGTGGAGTATCTTGTGCCTGTGGCGATTCTTTGGGTCTCTTCTTTATGGACGCTCGTAGATGTCGAACGTTTGTGGCAAGAGTTGCGCGTGCAGAAGAAATTGCTCGGCGTGTTTGCCGTGCTCATCTTTGGCATGATGATCCGTGCGTATCACGTCACCTACACAGGCTTGCGTGCTGATGCGGATCGGTATGATGCGGACGCGAAACTTGCGCAGACCATTGCCGAACACACAGAGCCAGGGGAGCGCGTCTTTCATACGCGGTTTGATGAGTTTCCTGAGCTCTTCTACCACTTGGATCGTCAAAAATACGTGGTGGGTTTAGATCCAACATTTCTTTTGGAAAAAGATCCGGCGCGATCAGACGCGCTTCAAAAGATGACGGACGAGCGTGACGTGGAGAAAATCACGCAAACCGTGCGCGAACAATTTGATGCGCGGCTTATTCTTGTTTCCTCCTGGGATCCAAAAGAGTTTTTAGAGGCGCTTGCCACAAGCACACAGCTCAACCTTCTGTACAAAGACGAACGCAATGTGTTGTATGAGATGCGTTAGCTATGCCGCGCGTGCTTATCACGGTCCCTGCAAACAACGAGGCAACTGTTATTGAACAGAACCTTGGCTTGTTGTCGGAGATGTGTGCCAAGACGTTCGCTCATGTCGATTGGATGATTGAGGTCGCAGAAAATGGTTCCACAGATGCCACGTCAGCGATCGTAGAGCGTGTGGCATCTCTGAACCCGCGGGTGCGCCTGCTTCGTGTGCAAGGTCGCGGGAAAGGGCAGGCGATTATCGCATCATGGCGAGCGTCTGCAGAAGCGGCAGACGTGTTTTTATTTACAGACGCAGATCTTGCGGCAGGCATTGACCGGATGCAGGACCTTTTTGCGTCCGTGATCTCTGGAGGAATGGATGCGGCGTGCGGTTCGCGTTATGTGGCTGGCGCGTCCATTGATCGGTCGTGCCTGCGGTCGCTTGTGTCGCGTACCTATCGCACCTGGCAGAAATGCGTGTTGCATTTGCCTGTGCACGATGCGCAGTGCGGGCTCAAGGCCGTCTCTCCACGCGTGGTACGCGAAATCCTTCCGCACCTGGAGGAGCGAACGTGGTTATTTGATTCCGAACTGCTGGCGCATGTGCACGCGCGAGGATGGCATATCGCGGAAATGCCTGTGACATGGGTAGAGCACCGCGATCATCGCCGACGCAGTACCGTGCGGTTGTGGCGCGATGCATGGGCATTTATTTTTGGTGTGTATCGCATTCGGCAACGTGTGAAAAACGTCACACAAGAGGTTCAAGAAAAAAACTTATCCACTGTTTTCCATTGACGCGGGTCTGCAAGGAACGTAAGAAAGATAGGTCAGTCAGCCTTTCCACGACATCTTGGCCGCTTCCATGCTTGGTGGCCGTGAAAAAAATATCTCCACAATGGGGGATATTTTTTCTCAGCATCTTATGTTTCCTCTTCGGTCATGTCGCCGAGGATTTCTTCCAGCGTGGGTTCGTTCCAATAGTTTTTTTCACGCAAAAATTTGTCTACGTGATTTTCCGCTTCATCAATGTCGATCATGTCGTCCAAAATCAACTTGTTGATGAGTGATGCGCGGCATTCAGATTTGGTTTTGAGGATGCCTTGCTCGTTGTAGCAGAGCTTTTCGAGCACCTGAGGGTCAATGGTTGCCATAGGGCTCCAGCATACCGGGGACTGGCCAGAAGGGGAAGGGGACGGTAACGTGGTGGCATGTTTCCACGCCTCCTGACTCTCTTACCCCTTGCACTCCCTTTGTACCTGGTACGGTTCAACGTAGGGTTTTTGCCCACCACACTTCTAGAGTTAGCCCTCGTAGGGCTATTAATCGCGTTTACTTTGACCGAGGGAGTACCAGGTTGGAAACGTGGATGGGCTCGTCTGGGTTCTTGGCGTTGGCCTATTGTTGCTTGGTTTGCCGCGACGCTCGTCGCCGTGATCATCTCCCCAAGTATTTGGACGGGCTTGGGTCTTTGGCGCGCCTATGTTTTGGAGCCACTGTTCGTCTTTGTTTTGCTCGCGGCTGTTATTCGCACAGAGGTCGAAGCGCGTGATTTGCGTCGCTCTCTTTACGCGACCGTCGTGATCGTGGTCGCGTGGTCTGCGGTGCAGTTTGCAACAGGCAAGGGCATTCCTCATCCATGGGACGTCGCGATTCTCGCAGGCCGCCGTGCAACCGGTCCGTTCCCTTATCCGAATGCGCTATCGCTGTTTGTAGCGCCTATTGGGGCATGGGCATTTTGTTTATGGCTCCAGGATCGCAAACGTTTGTTTTCCTTGCTTACGGCAATCGTATCGCTCGTGGGCATCATTCTAGCACGAAGCAACGGTGGTTTTATCGCCTTGTTTGTCGTGTCTACCATCGCCATGCTTCTTCATCGCCGCGCACGCCTGATCGCGATTGGTTCTGGCGTGATCCTCGCGATCACGGCCTACGCGATCGCGCCGATTCGTATGAAGGTGATGGGTGTGCTCGCTTTTAAGGAGTGGTCTGGGAAGGTTCGTTTGATTATGTGGCGCGAGACTTGGGAAATGCTCAAAGCGCATCCAATCGCTGGCGCAGGCTTTGGCGGCTATCCGATTGTCTTCAAACCTTTTCATAAGGCGACCTTTATCGAAATCTTCCAATATCCGCATAACATCCTCCTCAACCTCTGGAGCGAGACCGGCCTGCTCGGCATAGCGGCGTTCGTATGGATCGCTGGGACGTGGACAAGGCTCGCGGTCCAGCGTCGTGATTTTTGCGTTATCGCTCCTTTGCTTGCAATCCTGATCCAAGGCCTTGTAGATGTGCCCTATTTCAAAAACGACCTTGCGATCGTCTTTTGGATGCTCGCATTTTTAACAACGTTTTCATTTTCGCCGGATAAAGAGGCGCGTGTCATCTGAAAAGCGTTGTTCGGTCCAGGACGTGTCGCGTAACAGGGACGCTGTCTGCTCGCTCGTCATTTTTCTTGTGGTGAGGATGTGTGTCGAGCTTGTCTGCGCGAGAAGTCGAAGGCTGTCATCCTGGTTTTTCGTGTCAAAAAACTGTTTTGCCAGCGCACGTTTCGTTTGATACGACGGCGTTTCTATCGAGTGTCCAAACAAGGTTGTGCAACCGGTCATGGCAGGGGTCCACACGCCTATCCACGGATCATCAGCGAGCACGGTGCAGTGAGGCGCGTCCTTTCGGAGTTGGTCCCAGGCGAGGATACTATCGTCTGATGCGTAAAAGTAGGGTGTGTCTTCTTGAAGGAGCGTGGCCTGATATTCTTCTTGTAGGAATGCAAGGGGACTCAGAGCCGCGATGGTTAGCAAGAGAAGGCCAATCACATGAAACGCAGAATATCGTTGGATGCGGTCGCGCAGAGCCAGCCAAGCCGGGAGCGTGAGGAGCACGAGTGCAATGCCGCCTGCTTGTGTAAAGCGCTTTGTCCACGGGAACGGCAAAAATAGACAGAGGACAGCGGAAGCAATCCAAAGGAGGAGCCAGTATTCTTCTTTTTTGATGCCCACTCGTTTCTTGATGCGCCAGGCAAGAGCCACGACAAAAGGAAACAACGTGAAGATCCATGTCATGGGTTGACGCAGAGGCAGAATATTTGCCGTGACGCGCGTGGATTTGTAGAGGGGATCAAAGACAAACGGTGCGAAGATCAGGACGCAGGGGACAAACGCGAGCGCGAGAGGAGCGAGCACGCGCAGGCGTTCATGCCAGGAGGTCTGTCGCTGTGTGATGAGAGCCGCGCCTGCGAGAAAAATTGCCACGAGTGGTACAAAATATGGATGGAATGCCAGGAGAAACCCCAGTGTTGCAAAGGCGATCCATGCGTCACGAGAGGTGCGGCGTGTCATAGCTTGCCAGGCAGAGTGCATGCCAAATGCGAGTAATGCCACGGAAAGGATAATGTGTGCCCCGCCAGAAAGCAGTGCCGGCACAACGGAAAACTCAAACTCCATGTCCGGCGCGACTGCTTCAAGGGTCGATGTAATCGGCAATACGCTCCGAACTGCAGAAAAGAGCCAACCTTGTCCCACGCCCGCGAAAATAAGGAGACATGCTAGTCTGCGATCGCGTTCCGTTGTGGTGAGCGGTCGCGCAATCGTATAGACCGCAAACGCGAGAAAAAGGGTCATGATCCACCGCAATCCTTCGTGCGTAAGAATAAGAGGGATACCGGTTCGCGCGATGAGTCCGGGGATTAGCCAAAACAAAAGCAATTGCGACTGCTGTGGCTCAATAGCAAAGAGATTGTCAAAAAGAAGCGATCCTCGAGCGCCTTGTTCAATGTAGGAGAGGTAGATGGCCGTGTCCTGCGGATTGACGATCGTACTTCCCAGCCATTGCGTCCCAGGTGGCGCATGCAGAAAAAATAGAAACGCAACCGACGCCTCCACCACCACAGCCCACAGCCCAAGCGCAAGGGGAAACGTCCAGGATTTTTGCATGGGGATATACTAGGGGTTGGGGAGAGTGGTGATAAGACGTAGTTTCTCCTTCCTCGTCCATCCCTTTATCTCGGCCTCTCGTTTGCGTGCCGCAGATTCAGACGCTACAGCCTCTGTCCACACCAAAACCACAGGCCTATGGCTCCGCGTATATGCCGCGCCCTTCCCGGCATTGTGACGTTGGACGCGCGCCGCAACATCTGTAGAAATGCCAGCATACAAACTGCCATCACGACATTGCACGATGTATACGGACCATTGTGACATGCCCGAAAGCATACCGCACGCGGAGGCATCAAAAAAGCAACCCGTGTGGGGAGTTTTTATGTGGCAGGGGGGATGGGTGCTGGGCTGATGCTACCTCGTGCTTCTCAGTGTCTCTTTTAATGGATCAAAAGTTACGAACTCGACCCCTCCCGGAATGGCATCATCCAAATTGAGCCGTCCATGCAAATGTGCCACTTCGTGCTGATACAGACGTGCCATGAATCCATCGAATTTTTCTGATTTTGTCAGATTGTTTTCATCCGTCCATTCCATGACGATCCAATCGGGCCTTTCTACATCAGCCGCCATGATACCAACGCTCATGCATAATTCTTTATAAAAATTGGTTTGATCTGATTTTTCGACAATTTTGGGGTTGATGAAGGTACTAAATCGATCGTCTGTAAATGTGATAAACACGGATTTGCTCTCGCCGATTTGTGGAGCCGCTAAACCGCGCCCCAGACCTGTAAGAGCTCTATACTTTTGTAGAACGGTTTTCATTCGATTGCCGATGGCAATGCCTTCTTCATGGGTTGCGGGATGAGCTATTTGTCGCAAAACAGGATCGCCGACATAGCGAATTTCAGGAATTTGGTCTAGTACTAACTGAAAGGTTTGGATTTGTTGTATTATGCTGTGAGGCATATTGCGTGTTTAGAGTAGCGCGTCTACATTAAATATCATAGCAAAACCGACCTATGCAGGTCGGTTTTTCGTGGCGGGTGACTCGATAATGACGTTCTCTATAAGAAATTGTTTTAGCGCCATCAGATCTTTTATCTCCGGATCGTAATGATAAGATTTGATGCCAATAGACTCGGCGCTTTGAACAGCCTGTATTTTATGTTCAAAATAGATGACTTCGTCACTTTTTAGGTGATAGCGGGCCAACATCATCCTGAAGTAGTTTGGATCTGTTTTTTCAGGATTGTGTTTGAGTGTAAATACCTCATAGGGCATTTTATCCAATCTAAACAACTTGAACTGCTCGTCATTCGCACCCGTGAGGATGATTTTTTTATTGGGAAAAGATTCTAATAATGCATGCATCTCTGTATTTATCACCCCTTCTTCATTCACGAATGTGTGTACGGCGTCCACAAGAATCGTTTTCATGGTTTCATCTTAACTTAACAAAATAACCCTGGAAAGGGCCGTTTTGTTTTGGATCAGCCACAGGGCCGCCTTATCGGACATAGCAAAATATCGAAACCATCAAGCGAATGTCCGTAGCGAACGGGGGAGCCCTTCGGCTTCACTGCGTTTCGCTCAGGGCATTCGCCGCTCTTCACCTGCTATGGCATAGCCATGAGCAAGCGAAGCGCGTCGAATGGCGGAGAGGGAGGGATTCGAACCCTCGGTCGAGCTTAGCTCGACACCGGATTTCGAGTCCGGCTCATTCGACCACTCTGACACCTCTCCTTGGCTTCGCTCTGCTTCGCGAGAAAAGCAGACATTCGTGTTCGCCGGGGCGTCCTTTGACGCCCGTTCGGTTCTGCGCTCGCTCGAACCTCACCCACTCTGACACCTCTCCTTGGTCGCGTGGGCTATCGTACTGATTAGCGGGGTTAGGGTCAAGCTGGCTTGTTGGATCCACGGGCAAAGGATACGATGAGGGCAATAGCACTATGTCATTTTCCTTGACTCCGTACATTCCTAAGACAAACCCATGGTTGAGCATGGCGAAGTATGTGTTTCTTGGGGTGTTTCTTTTTTTTGGATTGCCCTATTTGACGCGTGACCAGCCTGGGGCAACCGGTGTGCGCGTAACAGGTGCTGTGTCTTCATATACAGCGACCACCACGATGCTTGAAGGGCCTCCGCAACGAGAAGTGACGCGGTATGCGCCGATGATTGCGTATGAGGATGCGTCCGGGCAAAAGTATCAGACAGGGGTGAATGCATTTTCAGATCGTCAGCCGTTTATGCTTGGGGAGGAAGTGGACATCTATTATAAGGCGCAAGACCCCACGGTGATCATGCTCGTAGACGATCCCTATCGCGCATGGATGGATATCTTTTTTCGTGCGGCGGCCATTCCGCTTTTTGCGATGGTGGTAGCGCTATTTCTTTTGCGGAGACGTGCTTCGTCTTTGGCGGTGGATGCGTTGACGTTATTCGCGCCCATTTTTTTGCCGTTTATCATGCTTGGCGTTGCGACGATTACTGTGGGAATCTCGGATGTCCCGCAAAGTGTTTCGTATCATACGACTTCAGAAACGTGGTCAAGTGATTCTACGTTCATGACCATCGGGATGATGGCGGTCGCGTTGATCGCGTTCGCGCTCGTGGCAGAATGGCCTTTGCGCATTATCCGCGCGTTGATTGTGGCGTTGCGTGGCGGTTTCAAACCACAAACACCTATTGCAGAAGTGGCGGCAAAGGCCGTACCAAAAAAATAGTTATGCCAGCGACTCCTTCTCCCGTAGCTCTGCTTCGTTTGGAGCTTCGCAAACACGTTGACCCTATTTTTCGCGAAGGGTGTCAGCGTTTTTTCGCTGAGCAGGTGCGCGTGTTTGGTGTACGAACGCCGATTGTACGAAAAATATCAGCGCAGATCTATCAGCGATACTTAAAAGGAGCGTCTTTGCAGGAGGTTTGGAAAGTGTCTGAAGCACTTCTCAAAGCTGGAACACTTGAAGAGTGTACGGTGGGCGTGTCTTGGATACGGCGACGCGTGAAGGAGCTTGCACCAGGTGACGGGACGCGTCTTGAGCGACTTGTAAAGAATTATGTCACGAATTGGGCAACGTGCGATGATCTTTGTACACATGTGATTGGCCCATTCTTCACACGTTTTCCACAGGAAATCCACCGTGTGGATATGTGGGCGCGTGCGAAAAACCGTTGGTTGCGCCGTGCGTCTGCCGTGAGCTTGATCCCGCTTGTCCGTCACGGCGATCATCTTGCTGACGCATTTTGTATTGCGGACACGCTTCTTCTCGACGAAGACGATCTTGTGCAAAAGGGCTATGGCTGGATGCTAAAAGAGGGGAGCAGGGCAAAACCGGAAGAGATTTTCGCATTTGTAATGGAGCGCAAGGATCGCATGCCGCGCACAGCGCTTCGCTATGCGATTGAGCATTATCCGCGGGCTATGCGGAAGAAGGCCATGGAATAGCTCTTGACAAGATACCTGGGGGGTAGGTATATTGTATGCGTATGCCTCCTTCTTGTTGCTCGTCTCATCACCCTACAGAGATTCGAGAGGACAAACGCTCCTCTATTTTAGTTGCCGCAAAAAAATGCCAGTCACAAATGGCCACGGTTGTTTCTATGTTGGAAGAAGGGCGCTATTGCCCAGAGGTACTTCAACAAGCCTTGTCTGTGCAAGGGCTGTGGAAGGGGATTATCCGTCGCATATTTTTAAATCATTTGAAAACGTGTTTTGTAAAATCCATGACTACGGGATCTCCTAAGGAGCAAGAAAAAACGCTCCATGAGATCGCCCATGTGATGGAATTAGCAGACCGTTCCTGATTTTCCTATGGCTTGTAGCTATACGTGGTCTATCACGGGCATGCATTGTGCCTCTTGTGAGCGCACGATTTCTGCGGCGCTTCGAGCGCTTCCTGGAGTACAGGATGTGCACGTTAGTTTATCTAAGGGGCAAGCTACCGCATTTTTTGCGGATAATGCCTTGAAGCCAGATGTGAACGCATTGAATAAAGAACTGGCACAATACGGATACAGCCTTCGTGATGCGACGTTGCCAGCATGCACAACTCCGCCCGCATCCATTCCATGGGTTCGGCGAGCGTTCACTGGTGGTATTGCTATCCTCCTTGCCGCACTTGTGTGGAATGTCTTTTTTTCTCGCATAGGAAGTGCGCTTCCTTCTGTTTTCGCAGGATCGTCCTTGCTTGCGCTCTTTGGTCTTGGTTTTGTCGCGTCGGTTTCCACGTGTCTAGCCGCAACCGGTGCTTTTTTGCTTGCGTACACAGCTGAAGGAAAAACGCACGGGAAAGTTGCATGGATTCACACCGGACGTTTGGTCGCGTTTGTTGTGGGCGGCGCCGTGCTTGGGGGTATTGGCGGCGCGATTCCCGATGTGGGCGGCCTGTATGGATGGGTGACCCTGCTTTTAGGTATTGGATTTTTCATCGTCGGTCTTCATTTACTTGATCTTGCACCGTCTCTCGCTTCCTGGGGCATTCGCATGCCTGCTTCTGCCGGGGCGTTCGCAGATCGTGTCACAAAACGCCAGGGCAAGATCACGCCACTGCTTGTGGGTGCCGCGACGTTTATTCTTCCTTGCGGGTTTACGCAGACCGCGCAGGCGTTGGCACTCGCGAGCGGTTCTGTCTCGCGTGGTGCGCTGTTACTTGGAGCGTTTGCATTGGGCACATTGCCTGTGTTGCTTGGCGTGACGATCTTTGGTTCTGTGCGTACAGGCAAGTCTCGTTGGCTCAAACTCATGGCAGGAGCGCTTCTCGTGGTGTTTGCTGTGAGTCAGATCAATGGCGGACTTACGGTGCTTGGTTCTTCTTTTACGCTCGATGGTCTCTTCCGTTCTTCGCCGCCTCCAGCTCCAACAGAGCCAACGAGTACGAATGGAGAACAGATCGTGCGTATGGAGGTGGCGTATGGTCGTTTTAGTCCCAATAGGTTCACGGTGAAAAAAGGCGTGCCTGTCCGATGGGAAATCTTGGGAACGGATGTGGGCGGTTGTGCGCAGGCTATTGTGATGCCTCGCTATCGTATCCAGCGGAATCTGATACAAGATAAAACCATTGTGATTCGTTTCACCCCGCAAGAGACTGGCACTATTCCGTTTAGCTGTCAGATGGGAATGATTCGTGGACAATTTACTGTCATAGAATAATATGAAAACCATCCGTTTCCGCGTGCAGGGCATGCATTGCGCTACCTGCGCCATCTCCACACAGAAGTCGCTTCAGAAAGTTGCTGGTGTGCAAGAAGCCGCAGTCAATTTTGCGAGCGAACGAGCTCAGGTGACGTTTGATGAAACAAAGACCTCGTTGCAGGCCGTAAAAAAAGCCGTGCATGACACAGGCTATGAGGCCGTGATGGAGCATGAGCACCCTGACGAGCATGGCGGAGCACACGAGGCGACTGCTTCGCACGTTCATGAGGGATATGCGACCGGCAAAAAGGTGATTTTGGCCGCGATCCTTTCCATCCCTTTGTTTGTGGCCATGTTTGTGACGCCTGAATGGGGGCGATTTCTTGATCGTAAAATCTGGTGCGAGATCTTGGCCGTGGTTACCTGGTTCATGGTCGTCTATTTGGGTGCGGGCTTTCATCGTGGCGCCTGGCGTTCTTTGAAGCAGGGGCGCACAGACATGGATACGCTCGTGACAGTCGGCACAGGAGCGGCATTACTTTGGAGCACCTACGCACTCCTGATCGACAGCCCAGACATGTATTTTGAAACAGCGGGCATTATCATTTTCTTTTTGCTATTGGGAAAGTGGTTAGAAGCACGTCAACGGCAGAAGGCAGGGGAAGCTATTCAAAAACTCCTGCAATTGCACGCGAAGACAGCACATCGGGTGAAGCCGAACGGGGCAATTGAGGATATTGCGCCAGAGCAGTTGCGTATTGGAGATGTGTGCCTCGTAAAAAGCGGAGAGCAGATTCCCATGGACGGCCGTGTGGTGGATGGATCCTCTTCTGTGGATGAGGCCATGCTGACCGGGGAGCCCATCCCCGTGGAAAAACATGCAGGAGATAATGTGTTTGCCGCAACGCTGAATAAAACAGGATCGTTTCACTTTGAAGTGACCGTAGAGCCGGGCCATTCTCTATTGGATGGTATTGTTGCGACGGTTGAGCGCGCGTTAGCGACAAAATCACGTTATGAAAAAATGGTGGATCGTATTGCCTCGGTGTTTGTGCCGATTGTCTTTGTGGTGGCGGCCATCGCATTTGTCGTGACCCTGTTTGTCTTAGATTTGCCTCTGTTTGTGGCGATCCAGCGCGCGGTTGCGGTGTTGATTGTTGCGTGTCCTTGCGCCATGGGCTTGGCAACGCCCGCGGCCATCATGGTGGGCACGGGCACAGGCGCAAAACAGGGGATTTTGGTGAAAGATGGATCTGCCTTGGAGGCCGCGCGTCATATTGCTCTCGTGGTCTTTGATAAAACAGGCACCCTTACCGAGGGTAAACCGTCTGTCACAGATGTGACGCCGAGTGAATCAGAGGATGAATCAGACCTGTTAGCGCTTGCCGCAGGTCTTGAGGCGACCTCAGAACATCCTCTTGCCTCAGCAGTGTTGAGTGCGGCAGAAGCGCGCAAGATTACTCCTGTGGTTGTGACGCAATATGAAGCGGTACCTGGACAGGGAATACGGGGAAAAGTCCGTGGCGAAGAGGTGCGTTTGGGGAATGAGGCATTTATCCGTGCACAAACAAAAGAGATTTCTTCTTGGATGTTGGCGCATGCTGATCAGCTTCGTCTTCAGGCAAAGACCGTGTTGTTTGCTAGCCGTGGCACAACGATGATCGGATTGCTTGCGGCACAAGATCGCATTAAGTCTGATGCAAAGGGCGCGATTGCGGATTTGCGAAAACAGGGAGTAGACATTGTGCTTTTGACAGGTGATCACGCACAAACCGCACAAGCCGTGGCTGAGCAATTGGGTATTACGCGCGTGTTATCTGGTGTTTCGCCTACGGGCAAAGCTGATGAGGTCAAAAGGTTGCAAACCCAGGGAACGCGCGTTGCGTTTGTGGGCGATGGGATGAATGATGCGCCAGCTCTCGCGCAAGCAGATCTCGGCATGGCCGTGGGCACAGGCACGGACGTGGCCATTGCGGCTGGGCAGATCGTCTTGATGAGTGGCTCGCCGCAAAAAGCCGCAGACGCGCTTCGTCTTGCGCGCATGACGTTCTCTACCATTGGTCAAAATCTGTTTTGGGCATTCGTGTATAACGTCGTTCTCATTCCTGTGGCCGCCGCAGGGATTATCAACCCTGTGATCGCGGGCATGGCCATGGCATTCTCCAGCGTGAGCGTTCTGGCAAATAGTCTTCGTATATCACGACGCTCAAACGCTAAACAAAGCCAAAAATAAATCCAGATCTGATCCAGATCTGATACGTATCAGATCTGGGTGTGGCGTAATTTATCAGTTCTGCTACTGTGGCATTTATGCAAGATCGCCTGATTTACCTTGATCACGCGGCCACCACGCCAACCGATGCGCGCGTGGTCGATGCCATGCGTCCGTTTATGACGGACGTGTTTGGCAATCCTTCGTCTTTGCACCAGCTGGGCGTGCGCGCGCAAACGGCGGTCATGGAAGCGCGCGAGAGCATCGCGAAGATCATCAATGCGCATGCAGATGAGATCGTGTTCACATCTGGCGGCACAGAGTCAGATAATTTGGCAATCGTCGGGATTGTCGGTCATCAAAACGCGGACGATCGTCTGCCGCACGTCGTGACCTCTGCGATTGAGCATCATGCGGTGTTGGAGACGTTGAAATACCTTGAAAAGACAGGGGCGATCGCGCTGACAGTCGTCCCGGTCGACCGCCAGGGCATTGTGGATCCGAAGACGGTCCTTGCGGCAATGACGCAAGACACGGTTCTGGTGTCTATCATGACCGCAAATAATGAAATAGGCACGATCCAGCCCATCGCAGAGATTGGTCGCGCGATTCTTTCGTGGCGTAAAGAGCACGCGTCAACATTCCCGCTTTTCCATTCTGATGCGTGCCAAGCCGCAGGTGTGCTGGACTTGAACGTGGAAAAATCGCATGTGGATTTATTGACGATCAGCGGCTCGAAAATCTACGGACCTAAAGGCGTGGGCGCGTTGTTTGTTCGTCGTGGTGTAAAGCTCGCGCCCATGGTGCGTGGCGGTGGTCAGGAACGCAATCTACGATCAGGCACGGAAAATGTGCCAGGCATCGTCGGTATGGCAAAGGCACTGGAACTGCTGGAAGAAGGTCGCGAGGCAGAGAACGTACGACTCACGACCCTGCGCGATCGTTTGATTGAAGGGCTTTTACGTTTGCCGAAGACATTCTTGAACGGTCATGCGACCGAACGCCTGCCAAACAATGCAAATGTCACGTTTTTGGACATGGAGGGCGAAGCCGCGGTGCTCTATCTTGATGCAAAAGGCATTTGCTCTTCGACCGGATCTGCGTGCGCATCAACCTCACTCGATCCGTCGCATGTGATCCTTGCGCTTGGTGTGTCGTATGAGGCCGCACATGGGTCTGTGCGATTCACGCTTGGCCATAGCACCACGGAAAAGGACGTAGACTTTGTGATCGAAATTATGCCAGAAATTGTCGAGCATTTACGTAAGATGAGTCCAGTAAAGGTAAGCGAAAAATATTATGTCTGACATCCAATCTCCAAACGGTCAACGCTGGATTTACTCTGACATTGTGAAGGAGCACTTTTTGCATCCGCAGAATTTTGTGGAGGATGAGGCGTCTCTCAAGGGCGCGTATCAAGGCATGGTGGGTTCGCCTGCGTGTGGGGATGTGATGCGCGTGTGGCTGAAAATCGAAAAAGGGGACGACCATGTCGAGCGCATTACGGACATGAAGTGGAAAACGTTTGGTTGTGCGTCTGCGATCGCGTCCACATCCATGCTGTCCGTCATGGTCACGGAGAACGGAGGCATGCCCGTTGATCAGGCGCTTGAACTGCGTCCCCAGGATATTCTCGAACGACTCGGCGGTCTTCCGAACCGGAAGATCCATTGCTCTGTGCTGGGCGATAAGGCACTGCGTCTTGCGATCAATGATTATTTTCGTGTGTCAGGCCAAGTCGATCGTATTACGGTGGAATCAGGGCGCATCATCGATAAGGTGTTGAAAATCACAGACAAAGATATTGAAGAAGCTGTGCTTGAAGGTGCAAAGACTGTCGAAGACGTGCAGGCGCGCACCAAGGTCGGCACAGGCGATCCTTCGTGCTTGCCAGAGGTTGAGCAACTTGTCAGATTTTACCAAGAAAAGTATTGTGAACGACAATAATATGAACATCACCAAAATCGAAGTCGACCGCGAGCTTTGCATTGGCGCCGCTCCATGCGTGACCGTTGCGCCAGGCGTGTTTCAATTGGACGAAGACAACAAAGCGATTGTCGTGAACGCGCAGGGTGCAGACTCTGCTACGATTCTGCTCGCCGCGCAGTCTTGTCCTGTGCAGGCCATCAAGTTATTTGATGAAGAAGGGAAGCAGGTGTATCCGTAAATTTTAGAGTTTCTCCAGTACCACAATTCCGCGTTTCACATGTTGTTCGGGCCGACCGTATTCCAGGGTTGGTCCGATTTTGTTGTAGCCGAGATTGGCGAGCTCCTGGCTCACGTCGACACTCACGCTTCCATCGCGTGCGATAAACGTTGGCCATACGCAAATCACGCGACCGCTAGGTTTGAGGATCTTGGCGCTTGCTTTGAGGGTCGCGATCCAAAGTTCTTCAATTTCGTGTTGCTGGCGTTTGAGCCAAGACACGGTTTCATCGCCTTGCAATGGTTTGCCGAGGAAACCTTCGGTTACGATGGCGTCGATGGAAGACGATGCCAGACGTTTATCAATGGTTTCAGCGGCTTGGACATGGAGGTCGATATTGGTTCGCGTTGCTTCATCTATTAGCCCCGCTTGCACGAGCCAATCCAAATTCACTCGCGCTCCTTCGATCTGTCGCGTATCTAAATCCGAGCCAATAAGCTTGCCGGTTTTGAGAAGCGCCGCTTCCATAAGGACAGTCCCAGCACCGCAAAACGGATCGAGAATTGTGTGATGTGTGGCCGCCAAGTTCACCATCATTCTTGCGACCTTTGGCGGCAACATGCCGGTCGTTGCATCGCGAAACGGTCGTCCAAAATCACGCTTGCTCCAGGCGTCTGCGTCTTGGACATTGGTCGTCAAGCACACAAGCGCGCGATTTTTTGCCAGCGCGATCGTAAAATCATATCCTTCGTCCGTGAGGTGGCACTTTGCCACAGCCGCAGGCGTAAGGTCGCCTTGATCGCCCGTGACCCACCGCGCAGAGCGTCCACGCTCTTTTAGCGCCTTTTTGAGCTGAATCGGCAGGTTTTTGTGTTTGTTCCGTTCACTTCCTTTGATGGTCAACCCATACAATACGCGGTTTGCACGCGGCCGCTCGTCAATCATGTCTGCCAAACGGTCAGCGGCCATGTCCTTTTGAGGAAGATCCGCAATCACATCGCCAAGCTTGATCGTGCCTCCCAGTTGCTCCATAAGGGCGCTTCCATCCCAGTTTTCCGTGTCGTATACAGCGATATTTTCAACCAAAAACACAGGATCCAAGCCCAAAACCGCCTTGGCTTCCGCCAAAGAAAGGGAGGGATGCGTGCCGCAAGCAAGAAAATGAAGCATAACGGGGACAGCATAACACATTTCGTCAGGAAGGGAATTTCTTGACAATTTTTGGCTTATACCGTAGGGTTTCCGCACTAAAACCTAGCCATGACCGGCCACACCGACGCAGGTCGGAGCCCCGAACAGGGGACGTGTCATAGACGTATGTCAACTCGCTACGAGTTGCTCTATATTTTGCCAACCACTCTCACAGACGATGAGGTGGGAGGTACGGAGACGAAGATCAATGCCTTGCTCACCAAGCTCGGCGCGACCATCGAATCCACCAAGCGATTGGGGAAATTCAAACTTGCGTACGCCATCAATCGTCAGCGTCATGGGCACTATGTGCTCGTGCATTTTACGGCTGAACGCACTGCCATGGCCAAGATTGATGAAATCTTGCGCATCACCTCAGACATTGTCCGCCACTTGATTTTGCGTGCGGATGAGGCAGGTGATCAAAAGTATAACCTTGTCCAATTTACAGAAGTCGTCGTGGAGAACACGCGCGATGAACGCCGCCGTCGTGAAAAACAGCAGGAGCGCGAAGATAAGGAAGGCGCGGCAAAAGCCGAGGAAAAGGCCGGCGAAGTAAAGGAAGGGGAGAAAAAGGAAGAAGCGCCTGTCGTAGAAGCACCAAAAACAGATGCCTTGAGCGCCGAAGAATTGGAGCTCAAAATCGACAAAGCGTTGACCGAAGATATCAAGGGAATATAATACACTCCTATGGATCTCAACCGCGCTCAGATCATTGGTAATGTGACTCGTGACCCAGAATCCCGCACCACACCAGGTGGACAAACGGTTTGTAATTTTGGGGTAGCGACCAACATGCAGTGGACAGATCAAGCTGGCGCAAAACAGAATCGGGCGGAGTTCCATAATATTGTGGCGTGGGGCAAGTTGGCAGAGATTTGCACGCAATATCTCACCAAAGGCCGCCGCGTATTCCTTGAGGGACGATTGCAAACGCGCGATTGGGAAGCGCAAGATGGCGCCAAGCGTCGTACCACGGAAATCGTCGCAGAAAATATGATCTTGCTTGATCGCGGCACGGGCCAAACAGGTCCAGGAGCCTCGGCGCAGGCTCCATCCAACGAGCCGACCATTGTGCCGACAAACGGCCCTGTGGGTGCGCTGGATAAGGGCATGGGTCATCAAGAGATTCGGGTGGAAGATATTCCTTTTTAACCTCTCAATGTATGCATAAACACACAGATCGTCAGTGCTTTTTCTGCCAAGTGAACGCACAAGACGTCAACTACAAAGACACCAACACCTTGCGTCGCTACATCTCTTCCTTTGGAAAGATCGTGCCTCGCAAGCGCTCCGGCGTTTGCACGTGGCATCAGCGCAAGCTGACCTTGTCCATCAAGCGCGCACGGTTCATGGCGCTTCTTCCGTACTTGGTCCAATAAATATCCATCAAAAAACGAGCACGGGCTCGTTTTTTGGTACGCACATTTGTCGTATGTGTTTCCATGTGTTTGAATACTGCGCGTATGGATAACCAGCCCATCATGCCACAGATCGTTTCTCCGATTTCTGTACCGGTACACGCGCGGCCTCCCTGGGATGAGTATTTTCTTGAAATCGCACGTACCGTTGGCAAACGGGGGACGTGTGATCGTGGCCGTATTGGTGTGGTCTTTGTGAAAGACAAACGTATTCTTTGCACGGGCTACGTGGGCTCACCGAGCGGCGTTGAGCACTGCGATCAGATTGGGCATCAGATGAAAAAGGTGGTGCACGAGGATGATTCTGTGTCACAGCACTGCATGCGCACATCTCACGCAGAGTTGAATGCGATTTGTAATGCCGCGCGTTATGGAGTGATGATCGACGGGGCAACGTGCTACGGAAAGTTTGAGCCGTGCTATACCTGCGCAAAGGCGCTTGTGAACGCAGGAGTAAAGCGCGTGGTCTGCGAAAAGCAATATCACGCGGCAAGCGATTCGCGAAAATTATTTGAGCAGGCAGGCGTGGAGCTCGTGGTTGTGACGGCAGAGGTGGAGCAGTACGCCAACCAATAGAAGAGCATTTTCGCGGTTGTACTCATTGTTGCTGTAAAAGAATAAGGTGGCTTTGTTATTGACATTTTTGGCATTTTGCCTCATATTTTCGTTTCACGAATATTCCCTATGAACAGAGATTTGATTCTTGCGCGTACAGCCGTGGTCAAAGCGATCCGGCGCTTTTTTGATGAGCGCGGTTTCACGGAAATGCTCACACCAAGACTGATCGGTCTCCCGGGTCAGGAGCCGTATCTCGAACCGTTTTGGACAGAGGTCGTCCGACAGGATGACAGCGCTCATGTGCCCGCGGCGCTCATTACCTCGCCGGAATATGCGATGAAAAAGTTGCTTTCTGCGGGGTTTGATAAGATTTACGATCTTGGTTCCTGTTTTCGCAATGAAGAGCCTTGGGATGGGTCGCATGATCCGGAGTTTCTTTTGCTCGAGTGGTATCGCCGAGATGCGGGCTTGGAAGAGTTGTTGAGGGACACGGAGGACATGATTCGCTATGTCTCACGTAACACGCAACATGTAGCACATATCCTTCCGGAGGCTCCGTTCCGTCGCCTTACGGTTGCGCAAGCCATGAAACAGTATGCGAATCTTGATTTGGACACGCTCTTGGATAATCGCGAGGCCATGGCAGATGCGGCACGCGCGCACGGGCAGACCGTCACAGAAAGCGATACATGGGATGATCTCTTTTTCAAGATTTTTTTGAGCGAGGTCGAGCCGAAACTGGGGTGGTCATCTCCCTCTCCTAGTGACCTGTCCCGATCGGAGCATCGGGAAGGAGAGGGTCGGCGTGAGGTAGTTCCCACGTTTCTCACGCATTATCCTGCTTCCATGGCCGCACTTGCGCGTCGTGACGAAAAAGACCCACGCTACGCTCTTCGTACGGAGCTCTACATCGGCGATTTGGAGTTGGCGAATGGTTTTGCAGAACTCGCAGACCCGGTTGAGCAACGCAAACGTTTTGAGGAAGAGCAGGCTCTTCGGTCGCGTTTAGGCAAAAAGACCTGGCCGATTGATGAGCGCTTTATTGAAGCTTTGCCAGGCATGGGCAATGCGGCTGGTATTGCGTTCGGCGTTGACCGTCTGGTGATGCTCCTCACGGGCACATCCTCGATCAGCGATCTCATGCCTATCCCGGTGAGAGAGCGATTTTAGCTAATTTGACGCGAAAATTTTTTGAGATCTGATACGTATCTGATACGTATCTGATCCGAACCTGATCCGACAATCGGGGTTGACGCACGTCGGTTCCTTGCGTATCCTGCGGGCATCTATGGCTTCTACATCAGACATCAAAAAGGGCGTGGTCTTGAAGGACGCGCAAGGGTTGTGGGTGGTAGTGGATTTTCAGCATGTAAACCCAGGCAAGGGCGCGGCTTTTGTACGCACCCGTATTAAGAATCTCCAGACCGGTAAGGTGCTTGAAACCACCTACAAAACGTCAGAAAGCGTGACGATCGTGGATGTGGAGCACAAAACCATGCAGTATTTGTTCCACGATGGAACGGGTTACACGTTCATGGATCAGCAAACGTACGAACAGGTCACCATGTCTGACGAAGACGTCGGTGATGCGGGCAAATACATGCGCGATGGCATGGAGGTGCATGTCTCCACGTATGAAGGCCAACCTATTGCCATGGAATTGCCACGTAAAATGGTTTTCAAAGTTATCGAAGCGCCAGAAGCTTCTGCGGGCGACACGGTGAGTGGCGGCAATATGACCAAGGAAGTTGTGGTAGAAGGAGGAATCAAAATTCGTGCGCCGTTGTTTATCAAACAAGGTGAAGACGTTGTCGTAAACACAGAAACCGGCGAATACGTTGAACGCGCGAAAAAAGAGTAGGGGCCACCAGCCGTCACAAAACAAAACCAGTCCGACAAACGTCGGACTGGTTTTTTGGTATGTGTGTTGATTATTCGTTTGGCACTACGATGACGCTTGCGGAGCGTGCCACGGGCAAACTTTGTCCTTGGCTGTTGCTCACGGTTGCTTCGTAGCGATATTCGTTGTTATTGGCCCCACGGAACACGGTTTGTGTGGAGACGCTACACGTGTTTGATCCCACGCAACGCCAGATCAGGGGATGTGTGGCGATGGTGGCGTCAGATGCATCAATGATGTCGATGCTCATGTCCGTTACAGGAATGTTGCTATTTTCCACCGTGACATTCACCGTGAGGTAATCTCCTTCATACGCACTGATTCCGCCTGTTGGCGTGTCGACCGTGACGCGCACCGTGCCTGTAATGGCTGGTGCGACCACAGGAGGAGCAACAACGGGGCGAATCGTGACAGAAGGGGACATGCGCTCAATGGCGCGACCATAATCATTGGTTACGGTGACGTATGTGGCGAAGTCCGTGTTTGCTGTCCCGCTATTTTCAGCGGTGATGGAATACGTACAGGTCATGACTCCCTGACAAGCCCACAAAACCGTGTCATTGATGGCATTGCCAAACTTGAACATCAATTTGTCAGCGGTTGTGTTGGCGTTTGTGAGGGTTGCGGTAAAGGTGACGACATCACCAGCAGTCACTTCTGTGCGATCTGCTGTTACGAGCAATGTGCCTGTAAGAGCAGGGGCCTCAGGTTGGACCGGAGGCGTGCCAGGATCCACAGGGGCTTGTGTCACGGTGATGGTTGGGCTATATGCCGTGGTCAATTGCTCGCCACGATCGTTCGAAACGACCGCAGAGTAGCGCAGGGCGCCAATCGCAGACGGATACACCGTATACGTGCAGGTGCTTTGACCAATGCTTGCCCAGACGATCGTCCCGTTTTGATCGTAAATGCGTGTCACGAGGTTTCCTACGGCTGTATTTGTGTTGGACACGGTCGTGGTGATCACCAAGGCTTCATTTACGCGCGCTGTCGTTCGATCAGCGGTCATGACAACGTTACCCGTAAAAGCTGGGTAGGTTGGCGTGACAACTCCCGTGACCGTGATGGTTGGGGAGTATTGCGTGGAGATCAACATGTTTTGCATGTCGAACACGGTTGCAACATAGCGCAAAGAGTCATTCGTTAGGCCTGCGCGTGGGTACACCGTTGCGGACGTATATCCAGCGCTGAGGTTGCTGAACGTCTGGATCAGGGTGTTATCGCGGGAATCGCGAATTTCCATGCGAGACACGTTGACAATGCCATACGCGTTGAACGAAATATTCACGTGGTCGCCAGCATTCACATTCGTGCGATCCACGTTTAGTGTATATGTTGGATTCGTGACCGTGCCTGTGCCGTAATTGATGGTGAGGTCATTGGAAGTCACAGTTGTTCCGTTGGAAAGCACGGCTGTCGCATAGACAGTTCGGCTTGTGTATGTCGTGGCGCTCAAGGCAATGTTGCACGTGCTTGCATTGGAACAGGAGCCCAAGTTTTGGGAATTATTCCGATCGTAAATCGTGATGGATTGCGCTTGTCCATTAGAAGTGGAAGCGGTCAACGTCACATATTCCGTACCGACGGAGCTGTAGCGATTTGTGGTCGCGATCGTGACGGTCCCGTTTACAGGGGTGGTTACGCCACCTGTGCCTTCCAATCCACGGATATTATCCGAGATGGTGGTGACATTGGCCTGCTCTGTCCACTGGTAAAAATCGTAGGAAGAGTAGATCGGAGCGCCAACCGTATAGTTGATAAAAAATGCATCTGGGATGTCATCCACCTTGGATGCCCAGTTTGAACCATACAATGTAGCGGCAATGTCCGCAGACACGATCCAGCGGAGCGTGCCATAACGGGAAACCGCATACACTTTAGGGTCTGTGTCGATTTTCACGAGTTTTACACCTGGTTTATAGGTGATGTTGGCAATCAATGGCATGGTTGCCAAATAGGAATCTGGAACAGTCTCAACCTTGCTATAGTCCTCGCCGAACCAGCTCTTATACGTCTTTTCGTTCGGAAAAACATAGCGTTTTCCGTTCGTCGCGTACCAATAAACCGTGGAAGTACTTGTACCCTTTACTAAAGAATTCGTCGGCAAAGCGCCAGCGGATGCGATATTGGCAACGCCGAACGTACCGATAAGCGTCGCGAAGAGGGTCGTCACTACGGTGAACTTGGCTAAGATATGGGTCATATATAGGGTTAGGAATAGCTAAGACTATTACATCTTAACGGACAAGAATAGCATATTTAAGCGGTTTTGTCAAGCGTGGGGGCAAAAGAAAACGCACCCAGGGCAGAGCAAGTAGGTCTTGCTGTTTGGGTGCGACTAGCGCTTGAAGCGGATGATGATCTCGTAGGGCGGGGACCAGGAACCGCGCAGGTGGAAGTCTCCACCGACGAACAGGTGCAGACCCTCCTTTGCGCAGTAGTCGTAGATGAGGAGCGCGGCTCCGGAGAGCTGGTTTCTCTCGGGGTAGTAATCGCCGAGGAAGCCTCCGCTTTGCGAGGTGGCATGTAGGTCATCGGGGTTGAACTCTCCGACCTCGATATACTTTTCTCCCTTGGCGATTGCCAAATCAATGGCGGCCGGGATTTTTGCGGTCACCTCTGCGGCAAAGCGCTGAGCGGCCGCTTCGTCCTGCTCGGAGGTAGCCACCTTGGCCTTTTCCAGGGCCCTCTTCCATCTCTCTGCGAGCTTCATGATGTGCCTCGACGATGGTGAATGTGCTCCGCGTTATTCGCGTTGGCATAGATAATCACGCGTTGGCTGGATTGTCAACGAAAAGGAGAGGCCAGCAGAGCCTATCAAAAACACCCTCCAACATGTGTCGGAGAGTGTGTTTGTGGGCGAGACGATAAGCCGAGTTTTGTCCTCGTAAAGACGTAGAACGTCCACGAGGGATGACCATCTCTCTTGGTCCCGCCTCGCGGCGGGACTCCAGCGAGCGACCTTTCCCCCAAGCTTGCGCCTGGAAGATTTGCTCTTGCACCAGAAAGGGTTTACCACGGGGTCGTGACCACGAAGTGGTTTTACGATCCACGCTCCGGCGTTACCGACGGAGGAGTGAAGTAGCCGTCAGGCTTGCGCCTAACCACCTCTCCACACTTTTCACCTTTCCCTCGTGATCCGCGAAGCGGATTTTACGAGGTAGTATTGTCTCTGTGGCGATTTTTTCTTGCGATCAAATCGTTCCTTTTCAGGAACACTTTCCCTAAGTTTTTTCCCATTTGCACAGGAATATCTCTTGGCGGTCGTTAGCCGCTTTCGCTTTCCCCCATATTGCTATGGATTCGGTGCTCGGACTTTCCTCTCCGACGTGACGTCGGAGCGGTCATCTGTCTTGCCCAAGCGGAAGATAACAGAAAAAGGCGAGGAAGTCAACCGCCTCACCCATGATTACTGAAATAAAAACGCCGTCCTAGGAGGGCGGTTGGCGGGAGCGGCGGTTGTCCCAGAGGAATAGGGGCCATCCGATGAGCTCTACGAAACTCATGATCGCAAGGAAGCCGAAGGCAATGGTTCGAGCTGTATGCCCTCGAAAATCCATCGCGACATAGAACGAGACGCTCATCCATGCCGCGCCTGAGAGGGTGTGACGCAGGCCGCGTGTCCATGTGGCGGTCGGTTTGTTCGGCGTTGTCATGAGAGAACCTCCTGTGCAGAACGTGTATATCTTGGCTAGATTCTCCCTGTTTTGTCAACGTACTCGGTCACGCATAATCGCTGTAATAAAAACGCCGTCCTAGGAGGGCGGTTGGCGTGTAGATCTGCGATGGCGGAGAAGGTTCCTGGTGTCACGGATCAGGAAGAGGAGCATGGCGAACGCCAGGGTCGCAAGAATTCCTGCGCGGAACTCTTTGCCTAGACGGAAGTAGTCATCGCCTGCGCCCCAGGCCAGCCCGGCAAAGAGGAAGAGGTCCCATGCCACCGCCACGAACCGTCAGAGGGACTTTGAACGAGTGGACGCCTCGTTCACGACTTGTCCACCTTGATTCCTCGGACCTGACCGGTGAGAAATTCAAGAGTGCCCCGTATCCAAAGATACCCTAACCCGATTATGAGGATGATGACGAGCGACAGGCCACCGATGACCCAGTAGTACCATGCCATGAGAGAACCTCCTGTGCAGGACGTGTATATCTTGGCTAGATTCTGCCTGTCTTGTCAACGTAAGTAAATAGGGACGGCATTGCTTGTGAACGAAGCGCGTCGTGGCCGTCAATTTTGAAAATAAAATCGCGCCCGGACCGAGGTCGGGGCGCTACAGGGACGTGGGGCTATTTGTCTGGCGAGGCTGGGGGGTTTAGCCCTGGTTTTTCTTGATCCACTCCCACTCCGGAGCGTCTTTCTTCACCGGGGTTTCCAGGGTGCAGTGCGCGCCCGGCTGTTCTTCGTGGTACCGTTTGAGGCATAGCGCCATCCAGGGGGGCGCCTCCTCTTTGTGTTCTTCGCAGGTGCAGGGCGAGAACTCGATGTTTCCGGATTTGTAGTTCCAGAAGTCCCAGCCCTCCTTCCAGTCGTACCCGAGCCAGGGGCTCCAGTTGAATTTGAGGTGCACACGACGGCCTGCTCCGTCGTTCACGCACACGACGATGGTTTCACTGAGGTCTCCATCGGGTGTGTTGCCGAGGATCCGATATCCGGGGACGGTCGACGTTGGCTTCATGTTGCGCCTCGTGTCCATAGGGGGTTGAAGGTCCTATGAGGGACGCTGAAAACCTAGCAGGAATTGTCGCGTATGTCAAGCGGTGGTGGTTTATCTGGATGCAATACTGTTCCAAATATCGTATACTGTGGTCGTATGCAAAAAACATTCTGGCGGTGTTCTGTGTGTGGGGACCTTCATTATGGCGTAAATCCCGCGAATCCATGCCCGACGTGCGGGGCGCCGGCGACGAAGGCAGAAGCTATTACTCGCGAGGAGTTTTTGAAAACGTTTGAAGAGTAATCCGTATTGTATGTCGAAAAACATGCAGAAGGCGTCAGGGCTGGAAGAACGGTTTGCGGCTATTCAAGCGCACGCCATGCAAGAAGCGGCAGAAATGCGTGAGCGATTGTCAGAGCCAGGACTGCGCGTCCTTGGAGTGAGTGGAAGCGCGCGAGATCGTCTGGATATGGCGCAGGAGGATTCTTCGAGCGAGTGGCTGTTGATGAAGTGCCTTGATGAAATGAAGATGCAATCTGCAGAAACGAAGCTATTGAAACTCCGGGCACTGGATATCCGCCCCTGCAAGTCTTGCTACTCCACGACAAATGTTCAATGCCACTTCAAGTGCTCTTGCTATCCAGAAGGGGAGCGCGGGGATGACATGACGAATAAGGTCTATGACCTCATGACCTGGGCAGATGCCGTGATTTTTGCCACGCCGGTCAATAATTTTAAGATGTCTTCGCACATGGCGCTTTTTATTGATCGCCTGATCAGTATGGATGGGTCGCTCATGCCAGCAGATCCTAAGGATCCTAAGAACGTCGAGCTCAATAAACAGCACACGGCTTGGATTGAGAAACATGCGGGGTCTGAACCAGGCTCGGGGTTTTTGCGGCGCATGGCCGGGAAAACCGCGGGAATTATTGTCACAGGCCATGAAGCAGGAGCGTCACTCACGATTTCATCGCTTTTCATGACGCTGAACCACTATGGTTTTGTGTTCTCGCCATTTTCCAACATGTACGCCATGAATACGATCGCAGAATCCACAGACAAAGACGCGCACATCCAACGCTCTCGCGTGTATGAAGCAGAGGCGCGTATGCTCGGCCGGAATGTGTTGCGCGCGACGCGTCTCGCAAAGCAGATGGGGGAGGATGCGTGGGAATATGAAACAGCAATCAACTAAAAGAGATGTATGAAATATTTTATATTTACGCAGTATTTCGGCCTTCCGCTTGCGGCATACCTCGGGATACTTACCCTGACATCGCTTTTAGTTACGGCCTACATTGGCTATACGGTTTTTACGAAATCCGGAAAAACAAAACTCACCATAAACATGCACGTCTGGATGGCGCGTATCACGATTGTGATTGCGCTGATCCACGGTCTGACGATCATGTGGGCGTTTTTAGGATAAGGAACTTTTCGTGGGTTGAACTACTTAGGCGGCTCTGTGTTACGCGTTATTTTATTGATTTCTTCCATGTGCACGATGCGTGTGCGCGGATCGCCAGAGCGACGAATCTCCTCCATGAGTTTTTCGTCATGCGTGACGCAAATGATTGTGAGTTTTGGATTTTGTTGATGGAGATCGCGTAGCAATCCGCGCATTTCTTCTGCTGTTGCACTATCGAGCTTGCTGGTTGGTTCGTCGAGAATAAGGATAGAAGCTCGCTTTAAAAACATGCGTGCAAGGCCAAGCCGTACTTTTTCACCGCCTGATGCGTAGGTAAGTGGCTGGTCAAGACGTGGGAGATAGCGCTCAAGGCCTAACTTCGTCAAAACCATGCGAATTTCTTCGTCTGTACGGGTTTCTGTAGGCATCCAGATCATGAGGTTTTCGCGGACCGTCATTTGTGGAAAAAGGACAGGGTCTTGATTAGAATAGGCTAATGCTCCGAGCAAGGAATTGGGACCATAGCGCTTGATATCCTTTACCGGAGTACCTCCAATACGAATTTCTCCTTTATCTGGTTCGAGCAGGCCTGTGAGGTGGCGAAGAATGGTAGATTTACCACTTCCAGTTCGCCCAGCAAGAACCACATAATCACCCTGTTTTATTTCCAGATGGACGTCGCGCAGGATTTCAAGATTTTCTTGCTTTGCGCTATAGCTTAGTCCATCAAGGATAATGTCTTGATGATGTGGATCCAGCGGTTTACGCGCCTGTTCCTTGGGTCCGTTGGGTCGGTCTAGGTCTTCCGGGTTCCCTAAGAGTGCCTCCATTTCCTCAATATCCCGTACCGCATGCGTAATTCTGGTTCCTAAAAGCTCAACTAATCTTGTTACAGGTCGCTGAAGTGCTTCGACGTTTCCAATGGTGGTCATGATGTCTTTGCCTTTGACAAGCCCAAATCTCTGGAGAACAGCTCCAACACTGCCAACAACAGCATACGTGGCGATACCCGGTGCTTCATTCCATAGGTCTCGTTTGATGGCTGTGGCCATGTCTCCGTACTCATCGCGCGCGAGATCTTTCATCATCTGCATGATCTGTTCTACGATGTGTTCGGCGTCAGGTGATGTTTTGAGCTCTTCCAAGCCTTGTTTATAGGCGCTCAAACGCTCTTGGATGCGATTACTTTTTATTTCGTCTGAGTCTGCCAGTTTTTCTAGGGCGCGTTGCTTCATTTTTTCCACACGAATCACGAGGGGAATGGTGGCAAAACCCACGGGGCTTAGTAATGCACTGGCGCGCGTCATGGCAACAGCGGATAGTCCAAGAGAAAGAAAAGTAGGAAGAAGATTTTTTGCGAGCTCTTGAAGCAGAAAACGCACCCCTTCCTCGCCGCGTTGTACGGTGGTGAATGTTTTGTGGTCTTGTCCGGTCTCTTGGCTAAACTCAAAGCGTCGGTAAAACAGGGACTCTGTCATGCGACGTTGGATTTGAAGCTTAATGTGGTTATTGAATTTTTCCATGTTGCTCCGCACCAACACCTGCCCTCCGACTGTGACAAACTCTGAAATAAGCTGTTCAAGAAGAACGGCTGTTTGGAATTTTCCGCCCTCGGCCAGGCGTTCGCGTGCGTCGATGCGTCTATGGCGGAGCAACGTTGTGAGAATGACGCCAAGGGAGACAGCGCCCATGTTCCCTGCTTGATTGCCCAGATCGTATTGTTTCCAAATCCGTGCGATCAGAGGGAGGGCTTTTTTGAGCGCTTCAAATGCGCTCATTTCATCCGATAGAAAGAGATCTACGAGGTCATGAACATCCTCCGGAGAGTAAGGATAGTTCTCCTCGAGCTGTGTTTTGAGTGTTTTGAGGGCTTGCGGCCGTTGATGTGTATTGCGAAAACGCCAATCCATCTGCTCTTGCGTACGAATATCTCGTTCGAGTGATCGTGTAGTCAACGCGTTTGCCACGCAGACAAACAGGCGACGTCCCGCAGATTCAATGGGTTCAAAATCTCGCTTTTTTACGTTCTTCTCTGCGAGAAATGCGCGAAGATCTGCGATCCAGGCGTCGATGTGCTCCTTCAGTTCTGGTTGCTCAAGGTCAACATAGCCACGAATCATGCTCATCTCATGCAGAATCGCTTGATGTTGTTTTTGTAGCTCCGGTGCAGTTTCAAGGAGCTCGCTCAGGAGTTTTGGGTGATGCTTTTGTTCTGGCTGATTTTCCGGAGCCTCTAAAACTGCCTGCAAGCTCTGTCGTAAATCGAGCCAGGGCTCAACAATAGGCGATGCTTCTGGTTGAACATCCTTTTCTTTTTTTGCAAGCGACTTTCGCCGTAAAATTTCTTGCTTGGTCAGTTCAATGGAAGCAAATTCTTTCGAGCGCATAGGATATGCCCCTATTGTATCTCAAAAGTGCTAGCTTGTCCGTTGAATTTTATTGTAAGCGATACATTGCGAGATGGCGGTACTGCGTGAGTACAAGATTGCGCCAATCTTTGGATGCGTCTTCTGTGAGGCGTTGGAGCGTAGCATCGATCGTATTACGCAAATGATCACGGTGACATTCCTGTAGGTTTTCCGTGGCACAGTGTATGGGGTTTATTCTCGGTTCTGGCCACGTTGTATCTTGCAGGGTTGTGAGAGCGCCTTCTGGCCATGCAACATCACGGGCACGAATAAGCTCTGGAAGGGCGTCTGTGGAAAGATTTTCAAGATACGCGAGATCAAGAGCGTGCTCGTTGCGCAAAAATTTGTTGATGTTGATTTCAGCGACTTTTCGTTCGACATTGATCAGCAAAAGTCCGGAAAAGACGTAGAGTCCTATCAAGAGTGTGGCGGATGTGATGTGCGTGCCGCGGAGCTTTGTGAGAGCGCCGAAAAATGCGACAAAAAGTACAGCCGCAATAAAGAGAATAACAGCCATAGCCCAAAAGCGGCTAACCGTGTAGCCATAGGCATCCATGTAGAGGGCTAAGCGTCGAATTGCCGACGCGATGACAATCCAGGTCTGCGCTACAAGCACGAGCGAGAGGATTTTTGTCAGCCGGTTACGCATGTCTGTTGCCTGGTAGATATACCAGACAATGGCGAATGTGATGCCCGCTACGAAAAGAAGCTGGAAAAACCCTTCGCGCGCATAGGATGCGTACGAAACGCCATGCGCTTGAATATAGGCTTCGCCGCCAAAGAAATACACGGATTGAAAGGCAATGAATGTTAAAAAGAGCACATTTAACAATGAAAGGAACGTTGCGAGCGTCACGGGGTGCGCTGTGAGTGTCAGGTTGCCGCCCTGCGGTTTGCGTTGATCCAACGCGCGTGTGATAAGTGCCCATCCCGCAAGAGTGATGATCAGCGCAAAGATGACATCTGTAACGAGTCGAGCGAATAATTCTTCACCTGAAGAAAAATGAAAGATATTATCAACGAATTGACGGAATAGGGCATCTGCATTCAGAAAGAGGATGCCAATGATAAATAAGAATGGAAGGGCTACGAGGATGCCTTTACGTATTTGCGCGCCTCGACTGTCAAGAAGTTTGTGCTGGAAAATGCCGTCGCTATTTTGAAAGGGGAGGACTGTCTCCAGAAGTACGTCGAGGCAAAGGAAGCTTTTTACATCTTGGATGCGCGTTTTTGCTGAGGTAAACCAAAAAGAGAAAAGGCAGAGAGAAATAATAGTCAAAATCGGAGCAAGCAGGCTAACGGTTGGATTGGCGTAGAGAAGTCCTGCAGAAGTCGCAAAGAGTACGGGGACGAGAAAAATATAGGCCCAATAGTTTGCCTCGCGCCCTGTGACCGCATGCGCAACATGGATTCCTGCGACGAAAACAAGGATGAAAATCGCTAAGGCAATGCCGTAGGGATGGCTAAAGACAAGCGTGTGAAAAAGAGTCGTTAGAACAGCGGTAATCGCGAGAACGGTCAGAGGATACTTAAGATCGCGTGTAGGTGTGTGCGCTGACATAGCGATGAGGTCGGTTGTCATAGTGTTCTTGAGTGCAAACGGCGGCTTAGCGACCCTATGACACGGAGCGATTAGGCTCTGCCAAGACCCACGCGTTCGCGAACTACACGCATTTTCTTGCTTGCCATGGCGCGTGCCTCTTCTCGCCCTTCATTCAAGACGCGCAGTACTTCTGATGGGTCTTCACGGTGCGCCAGTATCTTGGTTGTGATAGGGGAGAGGTGATCCACGACGGCGTCTGCAAGTGCTTTTTTGAAATCGCCGTAGCCTTTATTTTTAAAGGTTTTTTCAATTTCAGTGATGGGTTTGCCGGTCATGTGATGGAAGATGGTCAGAAGATTCGCGATGGCAGGCTTTGTCTCTGGGTCGTATGTCACGCCTCCATCTGAATCCGTAACCGCGCGCATGATTTTTTTGCGCATGGTGTCTGCGTCATCGAGCAAAGAAATACAGGCATTAGGATTTGGATCGCTCTTGCTCATTTTACTCGTTGGATCCTGCAGGCTCATGATGCGTGCGCCCATTTTCTGAACAATCGGTTGCGGGATCACGAATGTCTCGCCAAAGCGGTCGTTGAATCGTCGTGCAAGCACGCGCGTGAGCTCCAGATGCTGTACCTGATCCTCGCCAACCGGCACAGCGGCCGCATCGTAGAGGAGGATGTCTGCGGCCATGAGAGCAGGGTAGCTGAAAAGACCGAGGCCGGCGCGCTCGGTGCCTTCCTTTTTCGTTTTATCTTTGAATTGGGTCATGCGCTCCATCTCGCCAAGCTTGGCAATGCACCCCAAAATCCAGCCCAGTTCCGCATGTTCTGGCACCTCGCTTTGGATGAAGAGCGTGCAGTGCTTTGGATCCAATCCCACGGCGAGGTAGGTCGCTGTGATATCGATGATGTGCTGGCGAAGTTCGGTCGGATCCTGGGGAACGGTAATCGCGTGTAGATCTGCGATAAAAATCAAGGACTTATGCGATCCTTGTAACTCCACCCATTGTTTGAGCGAGCCAATGTAGTTGCCAATATGGGGGACGCTCGTGGGTTTGATACCCGAAACAATGAGATCTTTCATATATAGGACAGAGTAGCGGATGTCGCGTTACTTGACAAAGGAGGTGGTTTATGGAACGCAGTATAAGAAGATGCTATTCTTTATTTATCGTCCTATGTCCACAGAGCGTACGATCCAAGACGTGTTAGATGCGATTAATACTTTTGCTTCTGCTACAGAGCAGAGGTTTGTTGGTATTGATCGGCAACTCGCAGAAATTCGAGTTGAACTGTCAACTAAGTCAACGAAGGACCAGTTGGAGCGGCTTCATGCAGATTTGATGCTCGTTGTTCGCAAAGGTAACACAAAGCTTTCCGTTTTGATTGAGGAGCTTGAGTCAAACAAGGCGCTCGATCATGCGACCGCTCTCAAAATCTTGGCGTTGGAACCATTCCCGCAATACTAACGTCTTTTCTTTTGTACTCAGAATGTCATCAAAAATCCGCCACATGGCGGATTTTTGGTTACACCTCGATGATCACGGGGATCACCATGGGGCGTTGTTCGGTTTTGATGAAGAGGAACTCTCCCATTTCATCGCGCAGTTTGTCCTTGAGATAGGCACCTTGTGGCGGGTTGTCTTTTGACTTTTGACCCGGCTGGTGTTCGTCCAGAATGGCTCCGGCTTTATTGCGCGCTTGGTTAATAAGTTCTTGATGTTCTTTCATGTACACGAATCCGCGGGAAATGACGTCTGGCGTGGCAATCACCTTACCGGTGTTTGCATCCATGACTGCGACCACGATCACGACCCCATCGCCGGACAACTGTTGCCGGTCGCGGAGAACGATCTCGTTCGTATTGCCCACGCCAAGGCCATCCACGAACACGTAGTTCGTATTAGCCTTGTTGTTGGTGAGCATGCCATTTCCTTGGCGATCAAATTCCATGATCTGTCCATTGTCGGCCACGAAGACATTGCGTGAGTTGAACCCGTTTTTGATGGCAAGCTTTGCGTGATCACATAAGAAAGAATAGTTTCCTTCAATAGGGATCAGGTATTTTGGCTTGATTAGCCCGTGCATCTCAACGAGGTCTTCTTGTTTGGCGTGGCCACCTGCATGGACATCCATCATTTTGTAGTGAATCACTTCCGCTCCTTCGCGATACAACGTGTCTTTGACGCGCTGAACCGAGCGTTCATTGCCTGGAATAACGGAGGAGGAAAAGACGACGGTGTCGCCTGGTTCAATTTCGATAAAGGGATGTTCGCGGTTCGCAATGCGCATGAGCACAGCACGTTCTTCTCCTTGAGCACCGGTGCAAACCACCGCAATTTTATTGCGCGGATATTTGCCCACATCTTTGGTTTCGATGAGTGTGCCTTTTTGGATTTTCATGTACCCGAGCTGTTGCGCGATCATGACGTTGGAGCGCATCGAAAAGCCTTCGATGGCCACACGACGTCCTTGGCGTTCACACGCAAGGATGATCTGCTGAACACGCGAAATCATGGACGCAAATGTGCCGACAATCACGGCGCCTTTTGCGGCGGCAATGATTTCGTCCACATTGTTTTGAATGTCGTGTTCTGGAAGCTGTTTGCCAGGTTGTGGCGCGTTCGTGGAATCGATCATGAGGGCAAGCACATGGCGCTCTCCCAATTGTTTGATCTTTTCTGTTTCTTGTACGGATTGTGCGCCTGGTTCCGGATCCAGCTTAAAGTCGCCTGTATGCACCACTACTCCGCAAGGCGTATTGATAATTACGCCGAATGCGGTAGGAATAGAGTGCGCTACACCGAAAAATTCTACTTTGAAGACGCCGAGTTGAAGAACATCATCTGTCTTGATCGAATACAAGTTCAGGGGCGGGGAGTCGCGATGATCCTCTTGGCGCTTTTGGATAATGCCGCAGGTCAAATCTGTCGCAAAGAGAGGCGGATTGCCGATCTTTGGCATGATGTGCGGGATGCCGCCAATGTGGTCATAGTGACCGTGCGTGATAATCACGCCGCGAATGTTCTTTTCTTTTCCTTCGAGATAGGACGTGTTTGGGATGACATAATCAACACCAGGCATGTCTTCTTCCGGAAACTGCAGACCCATGTCAACAATCAAGATATCGTTGCCATATTCAAACAGGGTCATGTTGCGTCCAACTTCCTCATTCCCGCCAAGCACCATGACGCGCAGACGCTCATCGCCTTTGGCGAGAGTATCTTCTTCAGCGCCGGTCTTGCGGAACGGCTTATTTTTAAACGTGCTCATGCGAGGCAGTGCCGCGAAGGCGCTCCCCATAGGGCCGCGTTTGCGTTTGTGCTTGACTTCCGCTACGCCGCTTGTGCCTTTTTGGCCAAACGGTGTGTTGGGTCGTGCGTTTTTCTGTTCCTGCGCAAACCCTTGGTTGAGTGACAAGGACGGCTTGAACGATGGAAATGCCTTCGTAGGCGTGGCTTGGGTTTTGAGATGAGGCTTACGGCCGCTTGGTGAAAGCGAAAATGGCCGAGAGCGTCCCCAGGAACGTCCCCCTTGCGGGTTTTTTTGATTTCCTACCATAACAGAAACGATGCGATGTGTTGCGGCTGTTTTTGAAGCGGCTCAAGCATGGAGAGAGCCAAAACGGAAAAACAATACGCGCAAAAAAGAATGAGTGAATTTTACGGGTCTTCAATTAAGCGTTGACGACTTTCGTGGGAAACGGACGATCTCCGTTGCTGATCGAAAAGCGTGAACAGGAAGTACCATAGCATGTATACAAAATGGCGTCAAGTTGTTCGCCTGTGTATGCAAGAGAAATGTGGCCAAGGTGAGAGGAAAGACAGAAATAAAACAGGAGCCGTTTCGTGGGCTCCCTGAGGAGGGGAAGGGGTGGACGCTACTTCTTCTGCTTGTTGTGCTCTGCCCGCGCGATCGCGGCGATGAGCTCCTCGAGCGGCGTGGTGTCGAACGCGGCGATGAGCCAGCAGTTGGTGCCGTCAAACCCTACGACGAGCGGATCCGACGGCCGCGGCACCGCGGTCTTGGTCAGGCTCCAGTCCCGCACCTCGGCGACGATGAAGATCTCATCGCGGAAATGCTTCTTTGCTTGCTGAATCTTGTCTTTCACTTCGGGTGGGATCAGGGCGGCGAACTCTGCCCGAAGGCGGATCGCTTTCTCGGACTTCTTGGCCATCGTCTTAAGCCTGGTAAGAACGTCCGTGTAACAATCCGCCATTGCCTTTGGCAATCGCGGCTTATGATGACTAGGACGCCAGACCAGCTTGGTCGTGAAGTTCACCGAGCTGTGGCGCTCACCCACGACACGAAGCTCGAAGTCAGGAGAGTTGAGGCTGAACACCGCCAATCGCGGGTAGCCGTGTTCATCACGCCAGGTGAGTGGCTCGAGGCTGAACGACGGATACTGCTTCAGCCTGTCAGGCGACCCGAGTCGCGTGATCAGCTTGTTGAGTTCGACCTTCTTTGCCTCGATCATCGGCCGCATGCGCCGCTCGACCGGAAGCAGGCCTTTGAGCATCTGCTCGAGCCTGGCCACATCGGCCTTGGCACGTTCTCGCGCGGATGTGCGCGTGGCGATCTCCTGTTCGCTCATCTTCGTGGTGAGGCCGAGAGCGGCCTTCACCGGGTCTTGTGCCACGAGTTTAGCGGAAACGGCGGCTAATCCCTTGCTCATGAGCGTACTTCCTTTCTACTCTACCGCTTCGAGCTCGCACTCGCGAACGCCGAAGCCATGGTTTCGGTCCAGGAACTCGATGGAGTACCCGGGCTCGTTGTTGATCCACGTCCGCCTGGGCTTGAGGCTGGTGATACGGCACTTCTCGCCGTCATTCTCCGTCACCCCGGACGACCCGCGGTTCGTGAAGACACAGACCTGACCAACCCGGTATCGGTGCTGAGTCATGTTTGACGTCCTGCCTTTCAAGTTGCGGAGACTCGCAAAAATTTATGATGGTTTGGGTTCTGTGTCAAGTCGCTTGGTGACGTATTTTCGTTTTATACACTGGTTTGATTATTTGCGAGAAAACGCTGAGCTAAATCATGCCCCATTTCTTTTACCACCTTTCGCGCAGTATTTATGCGAGGCCGTGTCTCTCCATGAGCATCAAAAGATTGGGGTAGCGCGTGTCCTCTCCCGCTACGGCCTCTACTGAGTACCCCGCCGTATCCTTCTGCGGGATATGAGCACGTGTGCAGGGAGCCAAGAAGAATCGGAAAGCCTTTGGGAGTCAAGAGCGTATTGTGCTCAATTCCCTCGTCCACTGCGACACCAAAGGAAGCGGCATCTACATCAATACCTATTGCGTGGAGATGGTCAACGAGAATATCGATACTCGATCCGGAAAATACTTCTTCGGTGACCAAAAGAGTTTTTGATCCAAGTAGTGGCTTCATTCTTTTAAGGTAGGCCTTTACCTCATCGCTATGCGTTGTTGGCTCCTTCCAGAGATACTCGGCCTGGTCCTCATCATTTTCGGCGTCATGTATTTTTGTGACCTGCCCTGTGGGGAGCTTTTTTTGTAAAAAAAGAGGAAGTTTGGCCTCTGAAAATGTACGTTTAAGCGGCGCATCTTCGTGGAGAATTGATCCGCCTTGTACGAAGACGGTTTGTAGTTTTTTCTTATCGCCATACAGTTCTTGGATGGCATGTGAAAGAATGAGCGCCTGAATGCGTCCATCGGCGTCGTCACCAAGAACCGAGTCATATTCCCGCTTTACGATATGCGGTCGGAGGAGTTCGAGAATATGTTGAGCCGGCGCTTCCAGTCGAGCAAAACGACGGCGCACATAGTCGATATTTCCTAATTGTGCGTCTTCTTTCCGTATAGCTTCCTGAAAAAGGATGGATGAAGATCGTTCACCTTTATATTTCATAAAAAAAGAATAGCAGGGTTGTTGTATCGGTTCAAACAAAATATCCGCTACTACGCGGACATTTCTTGTCGTTATCCACTCTTTTGGTGGGCGAAGAGAGAATCGAACTCTCATGGCCTTGCGGCCGCTGGCTCCTGAAGCCAGTGCGTCTACCAATTCCGCCATCCGCCCGTCAAAAGAGTGCATGGATTGCTTGGACATCATGCCGAATAGAAGGCGAAAGGTCAACAGAAAGCCGTATGATAGCGGTCTTTGATGGATTTGAAGAGCGCGTTTGCCTGGAGGAGGCAGTGCTGAACAAGATGGCTGAGGAGATGAAGCGATTTTTTACGAACGTACGGTAATAAAAGACCGCACCTAGATGAGTGCGGGTGGGCGGGTGCTGGGTGTGATCACGGCCTTGGTGCCAAATCCCGGATAGCGACGGCAGAAGTCAGGGGTGTCCGCATAACACTGGCGGATGAGCTCCTGCACTGTCTTCGCAAGGCGGGGCATGCCAAGGCGCTTCACGATGAGAGTTGCGATCCTTGCTTGGTGTTCGGTAATCGCCTGCGAGAGACGCTCGACATTGAGCTCGCCGATTCTGTGAAGCGCGGCGAGCTTTCCGTGCGTCTCCGTGAGAAAGTCGTAGTCCCACCCCACCTCCTGTATGCAGAGGGTGAGGTGCGGGGGATGGGCTATCTTGGCATCTGGCTGGGCAATGATGGGGGCGGCTTGGCTCTTCACGAACTCGTAGAGGAGCCCAGACTGCTCGTCGATGCTTCGGAGCAGGAGTTGGTCTGAGCCTCGAAGCGTGTGAAGTTTTGTCCCCGTAAAGCGAGATTCCAGACGTCCTTGGATGGTTCGGCCCTGCTCCGTGACAAGGCGAAAGACATGCGTGTGTCCCTGTGATCTCGTGAGATACTCAATGCACTCCCTGAGTGACATCTGCACCTCCGTGCTGGGTTATGATGTCCATGGGTATCCTGATTCTACGTATTCCTAGCATTTTGTCAACCCCCTTTGGATATAAAAGACCGCATCCTAGGGGTCGGATGCGGTGTCGTTGTCTGCGGCCTTGGGGTGTTGTGGGTTTTCCGAAGCGTCTGTGCCGAGGATGAGCGTCCGTAGGCGCCTCTCGAAGGCAGAGCCCGTGTTCCCGTCGCCCCGACCCATGAAGGCCATGAGGTCGAACAGGATGCCCTTCCAGCGCCCAGCCTCACGGATGGCAAAGCCCTTGTGGCTCTCCTCCTTGACCAGCCGGTCCACGAGCATCCGGATCGTTTCCGTGTTCGGGTACACGAGGTAGGTGCTGTTTGGCATCTCGTTTTCGCGCTCGTTGGACATGATGGGTTCGAAGTCCTCGTCGAGGAGAAAGGCCCCGCCCGTGATCTTGGCCTGAACCCTGAGGCCGATCTCGAGGATCTCTATGTGTTGTACCGTGCCCCACCACCAGCGCTTGGCTTTCCTGCCAGTCCCCAAGTCCGTGGTGAGCTCGATGATGCAGGACTTCCCCGGCATGAGCAAGGTCATGTCTTCCGTGTTTGCGTTACTCATCGTCTTTATCCCTCCGGTAACGCGCATCATAAAGGAGTTGGGCGTTCTGTCAAGGGCCTTTTGTTGGATGGGTACGGGTTTTTTGATAGTATGCGGTCATGACAAACGGCAATATCGGGACACGCTATTTCGACGTCACGGACGCTTTTGCGCGTCGTGTACCGGAAATTATTCAGATTGTTTGCTCAAATACAGGCTTTATTGTCCGTCAGGAGCTATTTCGAGGCCAAGTGTATGATGCGGATAAGGTCGGCAGTGTATTGCTTCAGGGGGTATTTGGCGACCGCCCGGCAGTGTTGAAGATCCAGGGATTGCGCCTCGATGAAGAGGAGGTAGATGGTATGCGGGCATTTATGGCGCAAAATACAAGCGAATGGATACGCATCCCAGAGATCTACGCTCATGAACCCCGGCAGGAGGAGTGGGGTTACGGTTATACGATCATGGAGTGTATTGATGGAGTGCCTCTTTTTGATCGATCATGCCCTTCCTCAAAAGATCGCGAGACGTTCGCGCGGTTTTATCAGGAGTATCGGACCAAGGCTATTACAAAGCCATGGATTGTGCCTCCGCAAGAATCTACTAAAGAGTTTGTGCTGTTCCGTGTAGAAAAGTGGCGTGCCCTGTGTGCGCATAAAGGATACCTTGCGCCAGAACAGTATGAGCCGTTTGTGGCGCGCTTTTGTGAGATCGTCGGACAGGTCGGTCAGACGGTGCCTCTTGTATTCTGTCACGGACATCTTACGTCTACGGACATTGTTCGCGATGCGCAGGGGCAATGCGTCTTATTTTCCAATCTGTTTTGGTCCTATCGACCGCAGTGGTATGACCTGGCGTTTAATGTGTGGTCTGTGTGGATGAGTATGCCCGAAGGGGAGGTGTCGCCCGTACGTGCAAAGCAGATCTTGGAGGAATGGCGTGCTACGTATCGCACGATTCCAGTCACGCAGACAGATGCCTCGTATGAACGCACGCTGGATTTTGTTTTGCTTGAGCGAGTCATGGGCGCCATCCTTGCGGACATTGGCGCGTCCGACGCACTCGCAAAACGCACCGCGTATCGCGATGCGTTGCTTCAAAGTCATGTCGCGCTGTTTGAGACTATTTCCACGACCATCCTGTCTTGATGTACCACGTGCGTGCTTGTGAGAGGCGATCAGAAGGCGTGGCAAGACGGAGGTCACTCACGCCTTTGATTTGGCGAGAAATAAGATAGGCAAAGGTTGGTCGCAGAAGGAAAATGGCGGGTGTTTTTGCGAGAATAGCGTCAGAAAGTTTGATGCGCGCAACCGTTAGTGCCTCGGTTGAGGTGCTGATAGGCAATTGAGCGAGCGCCGTGTTGATCGCTGTGTCGTTGATTTGTGAGAAGTTGAATCCTGCCTTTCCGACAGAGTCGCCACTCCAAAAAGGGGAGATGTCTTGCGTGGCGGGCAGAAGAATGTTCCAGACAAGCACTTGATACGCATGGTCTGTCACGCTAGAGCGGCGCAAATTCTCTGCTTCATCGGCTGTGACGTTCACCTTGATTCCCAGCAAAGACCATCGACGCTGAAGCAGGTCGGCGAGTTTGAGGAGATCAGGTTGGTTGGGAACGCTGATGGAAATTTCGAGTTGAGTTGTGCTGGTAAATGAAGAAGGTGTTGTAACCGGCGTGGCACGTGTTGAGGTGCGTGAGGAACGCACTGCCGGCGCTTTCCAGGTGCGTATAGTCGCGTCCTCTTTGAGGATCCAGCCAGACTCTTCCAAAAGTGTGCGAGCGGCTGTCAGATCTGGGACCGTGGTGGAAGTGCTTTCCATGAAAGGAAAAGCACTCGTGAGACGTACAGCATGCGCATCCAAGAGCGTTCGCAGTTCCTCGCGATCAATGGCTAAGTCTAACGCACGCCGCACGCGTTCCTCTTTGAGGACCGGCTCGGTGATGTTGAAGAATACCACGGATTCTTGCGGAAGATTGATGGTTGCCGTACGGATACCGGCAGTCTTCATTTCCTCAACCTCTACCCAGGGAATAAAGGCCAGCGCATCGACTTGGTTATTCTTGAGAGCAGTGAGCGCGAGTTCTTGGTCAGGAAAGAAGCGAAACTTCCAGCGATCGATATACGGTGCCGCACCGTAGTATTTTTCAAAACGTTTAAGCTGAAACGTCAAAATATTGCCCTTGGCATCACGTGTAAACGATTCCACTTGATACGGGCCAGTGCCCAAGGGTTTGATATTTGCCTCAGCAAGATGCGCGCCAGATTCCGAGACATCTTCCCAGATATGTGCGGGTAAAATGCCAATGGTGAGGAGTGCGGTGAACGTAGGATCAGCGTTTTCAAGTTGGAATTGCACGGTCTGGTCATCAATGCGGATGACTTTTACGCCACGAAACAGGCCGGCCAGCGGAGAACGCCAATTGGAGTCGCGAATGGCCTGATATGTAAAAACCACATCACCGGCAGTGAGCGGGATATTGTCGTGGAATTGTGCGTCGGTTCGCAAAACAACCTCAAGGGTTTTTCCCTCTTCAAGCCAGCGATAGGAAGAAACAAGGTCTGGTTGAGGGTTCAGATGCTCGTCTAGTCGAAATAGGCCCGAATAGATCAGCGTTGAAAGATCTTGATCAACGTCATTTAGTGAAGCAAATAACGGATTGATGAGTTTTGGTGTTCCGATAAGCGCTTCGGTGATCGTGCCTCCTTGAGAAGGGGTTGCGGAGAGGTGGGGGAGCACGATGTTTACTGCGCCGAGAAGGAGAAAAACAAGTGCACTAAACAGCGCTCCGTAAAAAAGGCGCAGTTCGTTGGTAGAGAACACGCGGCTAAGAAAGCGTAACTGCGTGAAGCGCGGGAAACGTCGTGGGGCTGTCACCGCAAAGACCAGCGCATGATCTGAATGCGACGTGGGCTTGAATTCTTGCGATCCAGCGGCTTTGCGCCAAAAGAAGAGTGAGCGCCACCAAGATCCATTCTTATGAGGGGACAGGGGCATGGGGGATAGTCTATAAAGTCTGTAAAGTCGTAAGGTCTGTAAAGTCGGGATGTGGACTTTTGGCCTTATGATTTTTTCGCTTTATGGACTTATTTTACGCCAATACCATGTTCAAAACCGCGATGCCGACAAAAAGGGCGGCGAGCGCAATGGTTGCGTAGTAGAGACCCTGCTCTAAACCGCGCTTGGTGCGGAAGACATTTCCTTCGCCACCAAAAGCCGCGCCTAGGCCAGAGCCGCGTTGCTGTAGCAAAATGGCTGTAATCAGCAAAATCGAGACAATAAAGAGGGAGATCGAGAGGATGGTATCGCGCATAACGGGAAAAACGTACCGTGAAAGGCAGAAATGGTCAAGCGAGATTACCGAGTAAATGCCTGATGATAGCGTTTATAAAACCATCGCTTAACGGCTTCCATGAGCAGGAGATAGAGGAGAACCATGCCGACCATCAGGAGGAGAAGCATCATGGGCAGTGGCGCAAGGCCAAAAAAGGCGCCGAGGGGTGTCAAAGGAATAATCCAAGCAATACTCACAACGAGAAGCGTGTTTACCAGCAGGGCTGTGCTGGGGCGGCTTTGGAGGAAGGGGATCTTTTTTGTACGAATCACATAGATAACAAGCACTTGCGTGGCAATGGACTCCAAAAACCAGCCTGTTTGAAATGCTGTGCCTGTGAGATGAAAGCCCCAGTACAGAACACCGAATGTCAGAAAGTCGAACAAAGAGCTGACAGGACCAAAAACAAGCATGTAGGTGCGGATGAACTTCATGTTCCAAGCAACGGGTTTTTGTACGGCCTCCTCATCTACATGGTCTGTGGAAAGGGTGAGCTGTGACGTGTCGTACAGGAAATTATTGAGGAGAATCTGTGTGGGCAACATGGGGAGAAAGGGGAGGAAAGCAGAGGCGCCCATCATGGAGAACATGTTACCGAAGTTTGAGCTCAAGCCCATGAGAATGTATTTGAGGGTATTGTGGAAGGTGCGCCGTCCCTCAAGAACGCCATCTTTGAGCACATCGAGATCTTTGCGTAGAAGAATGATGTCCGCTGTCTCTTTGGCAACGTCCACCGCATTGTTGACGGACATGCCGATGTCCGCGGCTTTGAGCGCAGGAGCATCATTAATGCCATCGCCAAGGTATCCTACGACTTGCCCGGCATTTTTGAGACAGAGGATGATGCGTTCTTTTTGTTCTGGCGTAATGCGAGCAAAGATAGTTGTGGTGAGTGCGCGTCGTTGCAGTTCCGCATCAGAAAGTCCGCGGATGTCTTGATTCGTGAGAATGCCTCGAATAGGCAGACGCATGTCTCGGCAGATTTTTTTGGTGAGAATCTCATTGTCGCCCGTGATAATTTTGATTTCAATGCCAAGCTGTTCCAAGTGTTGAATGGTTGCGAGGGCCGTTTCTTTTGGCGGATCGAGGAAGGCGACAAACCCGAGGAATGTCATGTTTTGTTCCTCGGAAATGGCGTGAGATATGGGTTTGTCTCCCAGGTCTTTGATGGCCACGGCGAGCACACGAAAACCATCCTCTGAAAGGTCGTGGAACTGCTGGAGAATCTTGGAACGGGCTTTGTCATCCAGTGATTGCGTGTGTCCATCTTGCGTATAGTGTTCGCTGATCTTAAAGACTTCCTCTGGTGCTCCCTTTGTGATGAGCAGATGGGCGTTGGCACTTGCCACGATTACACTTTCCCGTTTTCGTTGGTAGTCAAACGGTATTTCATCGACCTTGGTAAAGCCCGTGATATCAATGGAGCGATAATCGCGCACTGCATCATCCAGGGGATTTTGAACACCTGTATGAAAAAAGCTGTTGAGATAGGCATGGAGAAGCACCTGCTCAGAGGAAGCTCCAAAACCGTCGATGTATTTTACGAGAGCGATATGGTCCTGCGTGAGTGTACCGGTTTTATCCGTACACAAGATATTCATGCTCCCAAAGTTTTGAATGGCAGAGAGGTTTTTTACGATCACATCCTTTTTTGCCATGCGTTGGGACCCATGACTCAGTGCCACGGACATGATGACGGGCAATAGCTCAGGAGTGACGCCAATCGCAATAGCAAGCGCAAAGAGAAAAGAGGTGAGCCATCCACGACCAGAAAAGGCATTGATCAAAAAGACAATGCCAATCATCACGGTGACGAGTCGCATGACAAAGAGGCTGAACCTGTGGATATTACGTTCAAAATCCGTGTCGAGTTCTGCGGCTTGCAATTGGTCAGCGATTTTTCCAAATGCGGTTTGCCGTCCCGTGCGTACAGCCTCAGCCACGCCCAAGCCTGTGATCACGCTTGTGCCCATGAAAATAAAGTCAGGCAGATCAGGCGTGGGATTTTGGTGCGCGCGTGCTTTGCAGTTGTCCGCGTGTTTTTCTGCTGGAAAGGATTCGCCTGTGAGCGCAGATTGGTTGATGAACAAATCACGTCCAGAGAGCAGACAGGCATCTGCAGGGACCACATCGCCCGCAGACAAGAGCAAAATATCTCCTGGAACAATATCCGCAAAAGGCAGTTCCACAGGAGCGCCCTGTCGCACAACGGTTGCTGTGGTCACTACGCGTTTAAGAAGGAGGATGAGCGCGCGTTCGGATTTGTAGGAGTTGATAAAGTCCAGCGTCACGGAAAGAAACGTCATGCACACGAGAATGGTCGCATTCACGGTTTCTCCTAAAAGAAAAGAAACAACCGAAGCCGCCATGACAATCAGGAGCAGTGGGCTATTGAATTTTTTCAAGAACAGTAAAACGGGATGGGTATGTTGCTGACGAAGCACGCTATTTGGCCCATATTGTTTGAGCCGTTGCCGCGCCTCTTCGTTTGTCAGCCCCACGGGATAGGAAATCCCATCAAAAGTTCGAGACATATCTCTGGACATTCTACTCTACAGAAGGAAAGGGAGGAACAGGTGTGCTATACTTATGCCATGCAGTTGACAGCTTTTGGGCGGACGTATTCTTTGCGCTGGCGCAAGGTTATTTTTTGGGTGTTCATTTGCCTGTGTCTTTTGGGGCTTGTATCGTTTTTTCGACTTTCGTATCGATATTATCGCTCTATTAAGCAGGGAGGAATGAACCCCATTCTTGAACAACAGCTAAAGGCATCTGTAGGTAAGCTCAGATTGAACCAGCAGGTGACCGCAAAAGAACTTGCGCGGCTCACGTCTGCGCTTGCGCCCTCTATTGGCCCTAATGCCGCCAAACTCACCGTGGTAGAGTTTGTAGATTACAGCTGTCCGTATTCCCATGATTCTGCGGTGCCATTCCGTCGCATCATGGCGAAGTATAAGGATCGCGTGCGCTTTCTTGTGCGCGATTTTCCCTTGGATGACATTCACCCGCGCGCCGCGGCCACAGCTATTGCCGCTCGGTGTATGCAGGATCAAGGAAAGTTTTGGGAGTATTATGATTTGCTATTTGCTAATCAAAGCCATCAGGAAGACGCGGATTTGTTACGGTATGCGCAGGGACTTGGCGTTGATATGACGCAGTTTCAGGATTGCGTCACGACCGTCAAACCTGAAAACACCATTCTTGAAGATATGCAGGATGGAGCAAAGGCCGGTGTGACGGGTACGCCAACGTTCTTTTTCAATGGGGTAAAAATTCAAGGCGGCGTTGATGAAACAACGCTAGAATATCTCATCAAACTCTTTTTAGAAGAAAAAAAATAAGCGTTTTTGCTATTCGTATGTTCACACGCCTCGTTCATTCCTGGAAAATCGCGGGCATTCTCACGCCGATCCTCGGCTTGGTTCCTTGGGCGGCTTTTGCACAAACAAATTGCGGTGACGTGTCGCCTGCGGCAGTGAAACTGAATGTTGCCATTGGTAGCGTGACACAAGTTTCGAACATTTCACAATACATTGTCGCGTTCTACAACTACGCACTTGGCATTGTCGCGGTTGCGGCCACGATCATGGTGTTATACGGCGGCTTCCGTTATGTCACGGGTTCGGTCATTGGAGATATCCAAGCCGCTAAAACCACCATCAAAGACGCCATCGCAGGCATGTTACTGGTATTTCTTGCGTTTGTGGTCCTGAAAACCGTAAACCCCGAAACCCTCAAAATCACCATGCCCGCCGTCAAGAGAATCTGCCCGCAACAGCTGACTCTTGAGAGTGTGAATTCGTCAAATGTGACGAATCTGAATATGGAAGGCGGTGCAGGATGTTCGACGGATGCTGATTGTCAGGGTGGAAAATGTTTGCGTACAGGTGTCCAAGAACCATTTAACATTGCGACGGACACAGCAAATAAAGGAAACGGTTTATGTACATCTGGTCGTCCAAATGAGCGATGTCGTTGCGAGGGGCAGGGGTGTCGCTTCATGAATGATGCGCCCGCTTCCACGAAATTGAGCAGACCAGCCACGGGTCCCATGGATACAAATAACGGAGGCGCAGGCGTGTATCCTTGCGGATCCATGCCAACGAATAATCGTTGTGTCATCGGTAATATTGCGGATGGTGGAAAAAAAGCGAATTGGAAGTGCGATCCTGTGGCCTCAGTGGGAAATACGGACTCAAGACCCCGGCCGCCTTCTGCCCCTGTATCATGCACAACGGACGCACAGTGTGGAGAAAATACGGAAGGCACACGGTTGGCACGTGCGGCCGCAGGAGGGGCGGACTTTTTACCCGCGGGGAGATGTATTAGGCATGCCGCTGATGGTACTTGTTCTTGGGGGCGTGCAGGTGATCGTTGTCGCTGTCGTTCTGTGGAAGGATGTTCTCCGACAGCGGGTGCGGAATATATCGCGAGAGATTGCGGTGAAGGGCTTAATTGCAAGCTCTATAATGACAATAATCCAGCTCAAGGCACGGATGAGGATTGGTTTTGTGCTCCTCGCACTGCAGGCGAGCGGCCTCCGCAAAATCCGCCTTATTGTGTCGCAGATCAAGATTGTCAGACAGGATCATGGTGCATCCGTTTCAACAGCGGCACGCCAGGCGGTCGTTGCTCAAGCGGTTTGGAAGGTCAGCTTTGCAATGCAAGTGGGAGCGGGCACGATGTGACTGTTCCTGCCGGACAAACCACGAACCACGAAAACTCAAAATGGGTTCAATGCGGTGAAGGATTGCGCTGTGTCTATCAAACAACGCGCGATGTAGCAGGTAGTTGGATCGCCGAAGCCCTCGGACGAGTCCAGAATGATGTGTGGACCTGCCAGCGTCTCACGCCTCGTCCTCATGCGGACGCGGTCGCCTTGAGGTCTCCTGAGCCACCATCAGCCACGGCTCCTCGAATAAACTTGATTAGTGTAGATGGTGTGTATGGGCGAGAACGATCAGACCTGCTCGCGGCGCCTGGTAATGTTCTGCGGTGTCCGAACACGGAGAACTGCATCGGTATTCCTGGGCTAACTGCTGATACATTTTTTGGTGTAGATCCAACCCCTCAGTGCGTACGATACAATACAACAGCAGAGGGGGGTGAGTGTTCCGTCGGTCGACGCGGAGAGCGTTGTCGTTGCATAGGCGGTGCCTGTGGTATGAGCGGCAACTCAGATGTTGTGGGTTGTCGTACTGGACTTAGCTGTGTTTTGTACTTGGGTGATGGTGTGAGCGCTACGGATAGGGCGCCAACCGCATATAAGCTAGACGAATGGTATTGCGCACCCGAAGTCGCGGGCTCGTCTGTGGGGAATCCGGCGCCTCGTCCTGCGAGCCAATAATCCCTTCCATACCCTCCCACTTGCCATCCTCTTCATTCCGTGGTAGCCTCGGCGGCAACGTATAACTATCGCATTGCACGTATCGTATGGCCCGTAGCGTAGAGCTACGCGTTACGCGATACAGGGCGCGCGACTCTTTGCCGTCACATGTCTGTACACAACACTATCTCCATTCGTGGAGCGCGGGCGCACAACCTGAAGAACGTCAACCTCGACCTGCCAAAAGGGAAGTTTATCGTGATGACCGGCCTTTCTGGTTCTGGAAAGTCTTCGATTGCGTTTGATACGATCCATGCAGAGGGTCAACGTCGGTACATGGAGTCTTTGTCGTCTTATGCACGGCAGTTTTTGGAGTTGCAGGACAAGCCGGACGTGGATGAGATCACAGGATTGTCGCCGACCATTGCTATTGACCAGAAGGCCTCCTCGCACAACCCGCGTTCAACCGTGGGTACCGTGACTGAGGTGTATGACTTTTTGCGCGTGTTGTATTCCCGTGCAGGGCGTGCGCATTGCGTGAAGTGTGGGAATGCGGTTGCAGAGCAAACACCTCGTGAGATTGCAGAGAAATTGCTTGTCATGAGCAAAAAAGCCTCGATGATCCTCTTGGCGCCCATGGTGCGAGAGCAAAAGGGTGAGCATAAAGTCGTGTTGCAAGGTGCAAAGAATGCGGGTTTTCATGAGGTGCGTTTTGATGGCACGTTGGTTGATTTGGAGGAGCTGTTGGCCACGCGTATTGATAAAACAAAGGAACACACCGTTGAGGTGGTAGTCGCAAAGATGGAAAAGGGGACAGGTATGGTCGTGGAGACACTGCTTGAGTTGGTCAAGCAGGCACTTGAGCTTGGGAATGGGCTTTGTCTTGCTTTGGATGAGGATTCGTTGGAGGAGACGTTGTTTTCTCAATCGTTGTACTGTGCGAACTGCGGTATTTCGCTTCCGTCACTTGAGCCGCGTTTGTTCTCCTTCAACTCTCCACATGGCGCGTGTCCGGCTTGTACGGGTCTTGGCACCAAGCTCGTGCTGGAGCCAGAGCTTGTGATCCCGAACAAACGCCTCACGATCGCTCAGGGCGCTATCAAGCCACTCACACGCATTTCCGGCAATCAGACGTCGTATGTGAAGCTCTTGGAGCGCGTGGGGGCTAAGCATGGCTTTACCGTGGATCAGCCTGTTGCAGACTTTTCCAAGTCAGCGCTCAAAGCGTTGCTCGAAGGCACAGGGGATGAGGTGTATGACATGGATGGCAAAAGCGCACGCTTTGGCGGTATCTTGACCATGCTTGAGGAAAAATATCGCGAAACAGATTCAGAATACGTTCAAAAAGAGATTGAAACCTACATGCGCGTGCTGACCTGCCCGGATTGTGGCGGCCGCCGTTTGCGCAAGGAAGCGCTTGCTGTGACCGTGGCAGACAAAAGCATCGCAGACCTTGTGTCCATTCCATTGGATACGACCTTGGAGTTTTTTCAGTCATTGGGTAAAGGCCAGCAAAAAGTAAAACCATCGAAAATTCATAAGATCAAAATCGACAAAGTCCTTGACCAGAATGGCTTTACGGAGCGCGAGCGTTTGATCGTGGACCAAGTTTCCACGGAGATTAAGCGCCGCTTGCAAAACATGCTTGATGTAGGGTTGAACTACCTCACACTCGATCGTTCTGCCATGTCGCTCTCTGGTGGTGAAAGCCAGCGCGTGCGTTTGGCAGTACAGCTTGGCTCTGAGCTTTCCGGGGTGATCTATATTTTGGATGAGCCATCCATTGGTTTACACCCGCGTGACGATGACAAGCTCATCGCGACCGTCAAACGCCTGCGCGATCTCGGCAACACCGTGATCGTGGTTGAACACGACCGCGCGATCATGGAAGCCGCTGATTATGTGGTTGATGTAGGCCCTGGCGCCGGTGAGTATGGTGGCGAAATCGTGGCAGAAGGCACGCTCGCGGAAATCAAACGCGATAAAGAATCGCTCACCGGACAATATCTCGCGGGAAAGAAAAAGATCGAGATCCCAAAACTCCGTCGCAAAGGCAACGGCAAGAACATCACGATTCGAGGAGCTTCTGCGTTCAATTTGAAGAACGTGGATGTACAGATTCCTCTCGGAAAATTCGTGTGTGTGACAGGTGTGTCTGGCTCTGGTAAGTCGACGCTTGTGCTTGATATTCTTGGCCGCGCGTTATCTTCCCATTTTTACGGGGCAAAGGATCCAGTAGGGGAGCATAAAAAAATCGAAGGCATTGAGCATCTCGATAAGGTCGTGTCTGTGGACCAGTCGCCGATTGGCCGCACGCCACGCTCCAACCCTGCGACGTATACGGGCGTATTCACAGCCATCCGCGATCTTTTCACAGAGATTCCAGAGGCAAAGATGCGTGGTTTTGACGCCGGTAAGTTCTCGTTCAACGTCAAAGGTGGTGGTCGTTGTGAGGCTTGTTCTGGTGATGGATACATCCAGATTCCCATGCAATTCATGCCAGATGTGTATGTTGAGTGCACAGAATGTCATGGTCGCCGTTACAACGCCGAGGCACTCGAAATCCACTGGCGCGCAAAAACAATCGCAGATATCCTGGAGATGACGGTTGAAGAAGCGCGTCGATTCTTTGTGGATCAACCGTTGATTTACGAAAAACTCTCGGTTTTGCACGAGGTTGGTTTGGGCTATGTCAAACTCGGTCAACCTGCCACAACGCTGTCTGGTGGTGAAGCGCAACGTGTAAAACTCGCAACAGAGCTCGGTCGTCGCGCCACGGGCAAAACCCTCTACATCTTGGATGAGCCAACCACGGGTCTGCACTTCGATGATATCCAGCGCTTGCTCGTCGTTTTGAACGCGTTGGTCGACAAGGGCAACACGGTCCTTGTGATCGAGCATAATCTTGATGTGATCAAAAGCTCTGATTGGGTGATTGACGTAGGCCCAGAAGGCGGCATCTACGGCGGCGAAATACTCTGCGAAGGCAAACCAGAAGAGATCGTCAAAAACAAAAAATCCTGGACAGGCAAATATCTGAAAGAGGCGTTGTAAGGCAACAGCGAAATCTGTAGACTTTGGAAGTCGGTTATTTACCGACCTCCTCCTGTTTGCATTACTGGGGGTCGTGTTCTATGTCTTCGCGTATATCGATCATCCCAGGCTTCACGCACAAACCCACGGATCGCTGTTATCAGTGGCTTGGGCGGTATTTTCGTACGCGTGGCTTTCGTGTGCAGATGATTCGCATTGATTGGCAACGTCACGTCATGTCGGATTATGTGGCACAATTCAAACAGCAGTATCAAAAGGATCAAGCAGAAAAGAACGTGGTTCTCGGTTTTTCATTTGGCGCAATGATCGCATTGATTTCTGCAGGAGAATTGCGCCCTGATAAGCTCGTTCTTTGCTCGCTGAGCCCCTATTTTCGTGAAGACTTGAAAAAGATGCAGGCAACCATGTCGAAACATGATGCAAGCGTCATCGGGAGACATCGGATGGAAGACTTTCAGCAATTTTCCGCATTGAGTTGTGCGAGGCAAGTTGTATCGCCAACGGTTGTTTTTTGTGGAGGCCGTGAGGCAAAGCAATATCCCTTGCTTTTGCGTCGATGCAAAGAAGCAGCGCAGGTCATACGCAATGGACGATTGGTTATGGCGTCAAACGCGCCTCATAACATTGCGTTCCCGACCTATGTCGAGGCAATAAAGAAAGAGGTCTAGTTGTTGTTTTTATATCTACTATGAACACACATCTTCTCGCAGATATCCCAGTGAAGGCCCTGATCATCAAAGACGGCCGGGTGTTGATTACCAAGGATAAGCGCTGGGAGCTTCCTGGGGGTCGTATGAATGTAGGCGAAGGTTCGCCAGAGGTGACGCTTCATCGCGAGGTTGAGGAAGAGCTTGGCGTGAAGGTTACGGTTCTTGGATTGCAAGATGTCTTTTTACGTACAGAAAGTGACCCAGTGCATGTACTGGTTGTTTATCGTTGTGCGCTACTTGATGAAACGCCCTTCCAGGTAGATGAGGAGGAGATCAAAGACATGCGGTGGATTTCTCAAGAGGACGACCTGTCGACCATAGATTTTTTCCCTGGATATCTCGCGATGTTGGAAAGATATTTTCAGAAATGAGTCGCAGGCACGTCCGTTTGGACATTTTTGTCGTACCGCGCTATCTTCGAGGCCTCTCATACAAAGAGGGGAACCATGGAAGCACATAAGAGGCCTGGAGTTCGGACCGTGGACTGTGGTCCGCTGAAGCCGTGCAAGCTTGTTGTCTCTTGGAGCGCGTACCGGAACCTGATCGAGGAGCTTGCCTTGCTCATCGCGGATTCAAGGCCTAAGCCGGGCGTGGATGGTGGTAAGATCGTGATCGTGGGGATTACCACGGGTGGCGCGTTACCTGCGCGGTGCGTGTGCGACGTGCTCAAGGCACAACTCGCGCTTGTGGGGGCAAAGAGCTACGTGGGAACGGAGCGGCAGAACGAAGGGTACTTTTCGTCCAATCTGCTCATGCCTCCGGCAGAGCTTCAGGAGACCAATCCGGTGGATGTGGTGATTGTGGATGACACCACGGATACGGGCAGAACCTTCGGACGGATCTCACAGTGGGTGAGGTACGAATCTGAGCTCGCGCCTCGCATCCATTCTTTCCGCACGGCATCGCTTTGGCACAAGGGTACGTCTTCCTTTGAGCCAGACATGTTTGTGGACAGGGTCATGCCCATGAAGGGCGAGATCCCCTGGGTCATGCAACCGCACGAGTGGCTGGAAGGCGAGACTCTGGAGGGGCTTCGTGCGCGCACGTACACCCGCCTGGAAGGGCAACGAAAGCGCACCTACGGCTAAAACGCTCTGTTCTGGGGCGTATTTTTATGCCCGAGCCTTGTCCTTGACGTTTTGCCGGGGTTTCGCTACTCTCTTCCCACATTCCCTTTCTATGGCAGACACCCTCCAATTGCCCGCCGTGATTCAGCCCGCTCAAATTGAGACAGGCATGACGATCCGCGTGCATCACAAAATCAAGGATATTGACCCAGAAGGCAAGGAAAAAGAACGTGTACAGATGTTCGAGGGTTTAGTATTGAAGACATCAGGCGCAGGCAACCGCAAGACCATGACCATCCGTAAGGTCGCGAATGCCGTGGGCGTGGAAAAGATCTTCCCGGTGTTTTTGCCCTCTATCACGAAGATTGAGCTCGTGAAGATGGTCAAAGCCCGTCGCAATGTCATGAGCTTTGTCCGCGGTTCCAAAAAGCGGTTCAAGGACGTCAAAAACATCAAACTCAACAAAGTCGCGTAACAGCAATAGTCCCCCGGCGCAAGTCGGGGGATTTTGTTTTATGCCCAAGCCTCGTCTTCTTCTTCATGTGTGTTGTGGCGTGTGTAGCGCCTATATTCCGGAACTGTTGTTGCCGGAGTTTGATGTGACCGTCTATTTTGAGAATTCGAACATTTATCCGTCAGAGGAGTTTGACCGGCGTTGTGAGGCCGCCCAAACCATGGCAAAAACATTCGACGTGCCTTTCATTGAGGCAGAACGTCGTCCAGTGGAGTGGTATCGGGCCGTCGCTGGTCATGCGCAGGATCCAGAAAGGGGAGCGCGGTGCGGGCTTTGTATCAAATTTCGTTTACAAAAGACGTTTGCTTTCGCAAAAGAGCAGGGGTTTGATTGGGTAGCAACCACGCTCTCGGTGAGCCGTAGAAAAAATGTCGCCACGATCAATGCGCTCGGTGAAGAGTTGTCGCGGACATACGACGTTGCGTTTCTTGGGAGAGACTGGAAAAAGGGGAATGGCGAAGTGCTCTCCCAAAATCGTGCCCGAGAAGCCGGCATTTATCGCCAAGATTATTGCGGTTGCGTTTACTCGTGGGCTACACGCTGACGGATTTCCTCTGCCACGCGTTCCACGGTCTCGTCCAGGGCGCCGTCTTTGTTGACGACGACAACGTCTGCGGATGCGCGAAAGGATTCTTCCATTTCGAGACGCGCAGTGCGGCGTGCGGCTTCTGCTTCCTGAAAAGCACGCTTAGACGTGCGTTGCATCAAATCTGTACGCGGTGCATCAATGAAGATAATGCACGTGTCTGGGCGTAATTGTTTGAGATCGCGTGCGCCCTGAACATCAAGCGTGATCAGGATGGGTTTTTGTTGCGCAAGAACACGAGCAAGCTCAAGTTTGCTCGAGCCGTATTTGTGTCCATAGAACTCACCCCACTCCAAAAAATTGTCTTCTGCGATTTCTTTTTCAAACAGCTCTGGCGTTAAAAACCAATAGTCCTTGCCATTCACTTCGCCTAATCGTGGTTGGCGTGAAGTCGTTGTGACAAAACGGACAAAGGGCACAGGTGGGTTGGCAAGCAATCGATCAAGAACAGATGATTTTCCAGCACCAGACGGACCTGTGAGAACGAAAATGCGGGAGGACATAGGTTTGCTTTTTATTTGAGTGTGCGGATCAGTGCGGCAAAGGTTGGATCTGGCTCTGCTTTGAATACAACGGGTTCATGGGTCGTAGGATCTGTGAACGCAAGCTCTACGCTTTGGAGCATAAGCCGTGGCGCTTGCACGTTGCGATCGGTTTTTTGCAGGGTGTAGAGCTGATCGCCGATCACAGGGTGTCCAATGCCATGCAGATGCGCACGGATTTGGTGCGTGCGTCCAGAGAGAATCTGTAGTTCAACAAGCGTTGCGCCTACAAAGCGCTCAAGCACGCGAAAATGCGTCCACGCGGCCTTGCCGGCAGTTGTGTCTGTTTTTGCGGCCATGCGTGCTTTGGAGGTAGACCGTCCGATGGCGAGTTTGATATCGCCTTCATCTTTGAAAAATTCGCCATGCACAAGCGCAAGGTAGGTTTTGCGGATTTTGCGTTGTGCAAACTGGTCTTGCAGATCATCAAACGCGTCTTGTGTTTTTGCGATCACCATCAGGCCACTTACTTCGCGATCAAGGCGATGCACGATGCCAGGACGTTCTGGATCACCACCCACGCGCCCGATCTTTGGATCATGCGCCACAAGAAGATCCACAAGCGTCCCGTGTGGGGTTTTCGCATCTGGATGCACCAGTAAGCCAATGGGTTTATTGATGACCAGCCAGTCTTTCGTCTCTGCGACAATGTCGAGTGGTGCCAGGGGAGCTGGTTTTGGGGCAGGTGTTGTTTTTGCGAGGGTATTTGTTTTTTTCTTGCGTGAAACAACCGGGATCTCCTCGCTTCCTGTCCAAACGACTTTATCACCCTCTTTGAGAAAACGATGCGGAGTCACGATCTTGTCGCCAATCACAACTTGGCCTGTTTTGACGGCTTTTTGAATGGCGGCGCGTGACCGTCCAGGCGTCTGTGCCGCCAGGAACATGTCCAAGCGGGTATTGGCGTCTGCAGAGGAGATGATCCAGGTAGGCATAGGGGGATTATAGCAAAAAGCGCTCAAGAAGACGTCAGGAACCGGTACAAGACCATGATACGCGCCAAACGTCAACAGCAAGCCCCTCCTTTACTCATCCTTCAGCTGTTTTGACGCCATCGCCACAAACCCGTATCGTATGCGTGTTCTTGCGCGCGTAGCTCAATGGTAGAGCAGGTGTCTTATACACACCCGGTTCCTGGTTCG